>Ga0265299_10003115_pt1 | contig 16418 bp, 17 predicted proteins | sample AusTroGonzalo_MG_4_FD_193485 | JGI IMG/M metagenome (GOLD analysis project Ga0265299, IMG submission 193485) | Bovine rumen microbial communities from tropical cattle in Woodstock, Queensland, Australia - Gonzalo_02 | ecosystem: Host-associated > Mammals > Digestive system > Stomach > Rumen ... | reverse complement strand
CACCTATCACATGAATAACAACCACTGCGATAATGGCCAAAGTTTTTAGATAATATATATAACTTTTTCTGCTGTCATCTCTGGTATATTCCATTGTATCTCCCAAACACAAATTATTCCTCTTTCATTATACCACATTTGCAGACACTTGTATATTATTTATCAAAAAAAGCCTAGCAATATAGCCAAGTCATTTTTATATGCGTTTTATCCAGGACTTTAATTCGTTTACGTTCGCACTAACATTCCATCTTTTACCTGACAACACTTTGGCATTTGGTGCTAAGTTTTGCATATTGCTTGGTGCTTCACCAAGACCAGAGCCACCCGATGTGGCAAAAGGAATAATAGTTTTGCCAGAAAAGTCATAACTTTCCATAAACGTATCAATGATAGATGGCTCCCTATACCACCAAATAGGAAAACCAACAAAAATGCAGTCATATTTCGAAATATCTGTTTTATTCTTTATTTCTGGACGGCTATTTTTGTCTGCCATTTCAACTGAACTTCTAGATTGCTTGTTCATCCAATCCAAATCTTCATTTGTGTATTTTTGCTTTGGCTCAATTTCAAACAAATCCCCACCACTTGCCTTTGCCAGATTTTCTGCTAGAGTTTTCGTTGTGCCACTAGCACTAAAATAAGCAATCAAAACATTTTCCATATTAAGCCTCCTTGTATTTAGTATAACACATGATTACAGATATGTATTAGCAAAATCTGCATTTTAAAAATATTTTACGCTCAAAACACCTATTTTTTTTAAACTCTTTATATTTTCTAAAATATAAAAAAATCATTACGACATTACCAAAATTGTGGTATAATATGCATATAAGTGAAAATTATAGCGTTTTTTGGGGGTAGTTATGAGAAAATATAATATAAATACAATAATTTGTAGCGTCATCGCTTGCATAGTGGCTCTAGGCGGTGCGCTTCTTGGTTTTCACCTTAAGTCGCAGACCGTATACGCCACCACCACGCCAGTTACAGTATCCACGCTAGAAGAATTACAGACAGCTCTGGCAACCGCTGACGAAAATAGCGAAATTATCATTACACAGCAAATAAATATAACCTCAAACGTCACACTTAATGGACACGGTGCACTAGTTCGTGCCGAGCATCCATATATAGCGGAAGATGGCGTTGTCCGTGATGGTGTATATAGTGAATACAATATTTTCAGAATTACTAGTGGCACATCAGCCACAATGCAAAACATGACCATCTGGGGTGGCAAAGACACATCAGGGGCAATATATAACAAAGGCACACTTACCATGGAAAATGTCACTGTGACACGGTCCTATCGTGGTATTTATAATGAAGAAGGTAAGATGACACTAAAAAATTGCAACATTGTAAGAAATATTTGCAATTACGCTGGTGGAATATTGTGCTATGGTGGCACACTTATTATGGATGGTTGTTCCCTTTCTGAAAATTACAATGACGGTCTAGAATTAAAAGGTGGCGGCGCTATGGAAATTAAAAATGGCGGTCATTTATATGCAAACAACACCGTAATCATAAACAATAGTTCTAGTGAAATAGGTGGCGCTATCAATTGTTATAACGCACACATCTGGTTAGCGAACTGCACAGTGGCTGGCAATGTCACCACCAACTCACACGCTTATTGTGGCGGGGGCATTGGATTGAATCATGAAAACTCTACATTTTATGCTGTAAACAGCATATTTGATGATAATTACAACATATATGGCGAAACAGTTGTAAGAAGCGATATTGGTTTCTTCATGTCTATAGCTGAAAATACATTCATAAATTGCGTGTATGGTGCAACAATCAAGCAGTATAACTCGACAGTAGTCTCATTTACCGACTGCAAACAAGACCAAACTAGCACTTTCGCCGCCAGATACCGCAATGATGGCGTTCTGATACGAAATGATGCTGTGACGGTTGACTTTACTCACCCCGCATCAAAAACCAAGATAGCGAACACCCCTGCCCTTTATGTTCCAATCAAGGCGACAGGCAATGCTTCAAGTGGCGGTATAAAGACATATTTTGATTATTCCGATACAGACAACATAAAAATGGGCTATGGTGAACCTGACTCTATCACCTCATTAGGCGGACTTACAGCCCCAGATAGCACAGCAAAAGTCACCACTTATTACGAAGGAGGTACACGAGCTGACGGAGTTATTGGCGCTTCACAAGTAACCGATACCAATTATCATACCGTAACTCTATCTGCCGGGTTTACAAATGGCTCAGTTTTAGGTGCAACCATCTATGGAGATACATACTTACATGGCACAGAAATAACTATACAGGCTGTTGCAGATGAAGGATATGTATTACAACATTGGCTTGTAACTACTGCTAGCGACACGCTCACGATAAACAATAACCCATACACATTGACAGTCACCGAAGATGTTACACTGACTCCAGTATTCGTTACAGAAGCGGAGTATATCCCCCCAGCAGAACCTGAACCTGAACCCGAACCCGAGCCGGTGCCAGAGCCTGATCCTGTACCCGAGCCAGAACCAGCACCTGAACCAGTGCCAGAGACTCAGCCAGAACCTACACAACCCACAGAGCAGAACTTCCCTACTTGGATAATTATATTGACTGCAGCACTACTCATAATAGTGATAATCATAATCATTCTAATCGAATCAAAGCGCAAAAAATCTAAAGAGACTAAATAAACAAAAATCCGAACATTAACTTGTTCGGATTTTTTACATAATATTTAACTATTTTTATTTTGTTTTGTATCTAACTTGCATACTCACCCTGCCTACCTCTAAGAATTGGTGATAGACACCCCATTTGGCCAAGTGCTCTTTGAAACGACTTACTTTCCGGCTCTTCTTCCTCTAATATGGTTAAGGCGTGTCCCATTTTTTCCATTTCTGTTCTCGTTAAGGCGAAATATTTAAAAGGACGCCTACCTAAATCCCATGTGGGATCAAAATAGAGAGCCTCACCAGTGCTCAAATGTATCTTCGTTATTTGATGGTCTATCTCAGTCATAACTGTATCTTTTTGCGTTTCTCGCGTGCCTTCGCAACTAACAGGTTCAGCAGTCACACCCAAATCAGAAAGCATAAAGTTAAATAGATTACTTATTCCCACACATACAGCCGTTCTTGAGAGCAAAGCCTCATACGAAGATCGAATTTTGTTTTGAGCCAATCTATTAGATATGCGCTCTCCCAATCGCTTTGCTTTAACGATTTTCCCTGGGCTATCCGTATGCTCCTTCGCCAAATTGTCGTGATCATAAGTCACATTCTCACATATCCAAGCATACACTCTGGCAACCTGCTCAATCTGACTATCTTCTGGAGAACAAATAGTCCGAATTATATTACGTGCTCTATTTTTCACCATAGATATCTGCTTTGTATTTATAACATATCTAACGCTATGTGTATCATTACCGCCCGGACAAATTTCCGACCAACCGATACTGATATCGTCGTGACTAAGCAATGTTGCAATCGCTTCTGGATAATCTCTCCCAATACTACAAAATGATGTGGTCGGCAAAGATATTCTAGCATCTCCAATAAATCCTCTAGTAGAATTTGCTAAATTATCTATTATTGTACCGAAACCATCTATGTGAGCTAGTTTGGAACACCCATCAAAATTTATTTTGTAATCTTCATAATCCTGACCATATACTTCTTCTGCTTTTGCTTCATCATTGATACAATATACTCTATCCAGACCTTTTACTGACCTAATGGTAGTACAATTATTGATAATAATTTCACGAAGCATTGGAGAATTAGATATGTCTAGCACACCCAAATCATACCAATTTTGATTTTCTAGTTTTAACTTTTTTAATTTCTTACACCTAGATAACGCCGAAATGTCTGCCAGTTGAGTATTATCAAAACGTCTGCGATTATGTGCAATATCTCCACTGACATCATACCCAGATACGACTTTTGCTCTTTCTTTAACACCTTGAATTGATTGCCACATTTCATCTTCGGAAACACCTGAAAACGAAAACTCTTCTAGATTTGGCAATTTCTCTAATCCATTGAGTGTCCTAAATTTTGTCTCACGCAATCCACCATCTGTAGATGTAATCTCTATCTTCTTTATTTCGCTAAGCTGCTCATCAGTCATACTACTCGGCACTTGATCTCTTAATGAAAATGGCTCTTTGCCCTTAGCATATTCGAACCAAATCACATCAAACAAAGCGGGATTCTCACTTCTTTTTAGCATCGGCATCCTCCTGTATAGGGTTGACGTTAGTTTTCCCCGCATTTTTGAATTCTGCTAACAATTCCAAACCAATCTTCTCATCATAGATGTCATATTGTGGCTCACTAAAATCATTGTACTTAAAATCTGGATTATATTGCTGAAGTTTAATATCTCTAATCGATTTTGCCATTATTACCTCCTAGTGTCATTATACATTTATTTAAGTAATGTGTCAAACAAAATGCCTCACAGTCCCCCAGTCTCCTTATCAAGTCCAGCATTATACCCATCTTTTCTCACGACGTGCGAGTACAAGCCAGTGAGAATCCCTAAACGAAAAACGCCTTTCGATATCCTCGAAAGGCAAATCTTCTTTGGCGGCAACACAGAAACCCCTTATATTGAACAAAAAAAGAATAACCCAAACCACAAGGGTTCGGATTATTCTCGTGTGGCGGCGTACTGACTCTTTTATACGCACATTAATCTTTTACGTATTTCCAGTGATATCCACCAGCATTGTTTCTTTGATTTTTACATACCATTGAAATATTTGATGAATTAATTTTCATTTCACGTGATGCTTCTGATATAGACTTAAACTCTCTGACTATTTTATTTGTTTTTATGTCTATCATTGCCACCTTTTTACACTTAGGCAATTTTGATTTTTCTATTCCACAAATTGGGCATCCTGTTCCTGAACTTCTTTTCCCAATAGTTGATTGATATTCATTTTTGCAAACAGGGCAAATCCACCAAACTTTCACATCCGAATGTGGTTTGAACATATTTGGCAATAGTTTTCCATTTTTGCTATAATTCCATTCTTTTGCAATTTGTGGATACAAAGTTTCCAAAGTATTTTTAATTCCCGATTTCAAAAAATTCTCTCTTATCTCTGTTTTATCTCTTTCTATATTTATATCAATAGAATGATGAAAACCGCTAAAATTTAAAAAACTTAACAATTGGTCAAGAACAATTTCTAAATTTTTTGTTTTATATAAATCTTTTTTGTCTCCAAATTGATAATCCGCAATATCACTACCTAATGGTGCGAATTTTTCTCTTAATCGGATTAGTTTTATATTATTCTCATGGCAAAGTTTATATTTTTCTTGTTCTCTTTTTAAATTTTCTATTCCATGCCATGCAGCACCATCATATTCGATGGCGTAATTAATTGATGAAATAAATATATCCAATTCCATCCTTTTAAGCCAAGGCGCTTTATATCTATTAATTGCATCTGGATATAACTTTTTAACATAATAAAAAACACATTGTTCTGCAAATGAAGTTTGTCTTCCAGAATTACAAATTGGACAATTGGTTCCATGTTTTCTATGTAATAAAGATGCTTGATATTCATGCCCATTGGGACACAGCCACCACACTTTTTTTCTACTACCTGCTGGGACTTTATAAGGAGAAATGCCAGTATTTCTTAAAGGATGCCATTCTTTTAATAATTCTGGATTTGTTGTTGCCAAATCATTAATTCCTGTTACTATTTTTAAATTGGCACAACATGGACAGCCTCTATTAAGTTTTGTTCTATTTCCAATTTTTGATTTCCATTCATACCCACAAGATGAACATTTCCACCAAACACTTTCATTAGAATATGTTGTATATTCATTTGGTAATTTTTTATTTTTATTGTAATTCCATTCTTTTAAGAGTTCTTCATTATCTAAAACCCCATTATGATTTAAATGAAATTTGTGTTTTTTTTGTCCCCTTTCAATTGATGCACATTTCGGGCAGTTGGTTCCTTTTGCTCTAGCTCTAATAGAGGTAATCCATTCGTTGCCACAAACTTTACACTTCCAATTAACCTTTATAACACTATTTATACTGAGAGAGCTAGGGTTAATCCCTTTATTTTTTTTATAATCCCATTCTTCTAATAAGTGTGGAAACAAAGTTGCCAAATCATTATAACCAGATAAGATTCTTCTATTTGAACAAAATGGGCAACTGTTTCTTTCAACTTTTCTATATACTGGGGCAAGCCAATCATGATTTTTACCACATTTCCACCACGCTTTTTTATTACTACCAAAAGTTAAATTATTGGGGTTTAATCCTAGTTCCGTATTCTTGTCCCAATTCCATTCTTTCATTAAATTTTCATCTTCAATAATAAATCTTTTGTCCTTTACCATGTCTTAATTATAGCATATAAATTCTTTTTTGTGCCAAAATAAACGCAAATTCCAAAATATCCTTCTATAACAAAAAAAGTACGCAACAACTCGTTATGAGTGTGCGTACAGTTCCCTCTTGGCGGCAACAATGCACTCCAATCCTAACCCCAAAATATATATTGGTGCTGGTTGGGTTAAGATTTTAATCAATTCTTAAAATGGTAAATCATCAAAATCATTATTACTTTGTTCTTCATACATATTTTTAGCTCTTTCAAGAATATGGTCATAGGTTAAAATTGTTATTTGATTTAAAGATGCATTTAAAATTCTATACGATTTTCTCTGTTCATCATTCCAATTGTTTGACCGACCAAATATTAACAAACATCTTGGTTTTATTACCTTTTTATTTTTTACTCGTTCTAGAAATTCTACGGAATTTGATTGTCTTTCTATTTCAAAAATATAGTTTTGACACTGAATTATCGCTTTTGTTAATTCTGATGTTGGAACATAATTATTGTGGTCTAATGTATCACACCAAAATTTATCTATTCCAGGTTTTTTAATTTCTACAACATCAACAAAACCATCAAAAGCTTCCATTAGATAATCTGCAATACTGTTAACGTTTATATGTCGTTCATCTATAATTTGTAAATACTCAGAACCTAAAATCCATTTATTTTTTGAAAACCAATCTTGCCAAAATGACTCTGGTTTATCTAATGATAAATTATATTCAAATTCTTTAATTGCATTTTTACGCTTTATTGTATTAATAGCTGTTTGTAAGTTGTCTGTTAATAATCCACTTTCTATCAATTCTAATGCTTGTTTTTCATCGGGTATTTTTAATTGTTGTATTTGCTTTAAAATTGGTAAGGTTTCATTTTGTGTAATCTGCAGATATTTTCCTTCTCCTAGTTTTAATGGACCATAATATGTTTCTAAATATTTAATCAGTTTTTCAAATTCTTCATTAGTAAGAGTAAGTTCACTTTTGGGCTGAGAAATTTCAGGTTTTTTAGAAAACCTTTTATATCTTCCTAATTTTAAAGTGAAATCCTGTTTTCCTGGCGTGTTATGAATTACTTTTCCCAAAATAGCTTCTGAATAAGATTGAGGACCTGCCTTTAATGTGACTGGTTCAACATATTCTATATTCCCATTTCTAGATTTATTAACTTCTTGCATACTATTCTCCTTTTACAGAATAAAGTATAGCACAAAACATTTAATAAAGGAAGAGTTGTTATAAAAAAGAAGAACTATATTTCAAGTTCTTCCTTTTGCAGCATTTATTGATTGTCTAGCAAATGAGTATAAACTTCATTTGCTGTTAGGTTTGAAAAGTTGCCATTACTTTCGGCAAAGTTTTTTAAGTCAGTAGCAAGAATAGAACCAATATGGTTTATTTGCTTTTCTGACATTTTAACTTTGCCTTGGCAAACAGCCTAAAACATTCCAACTCATATTAAGAACCTTTCACGGCATATAACGCCACTTTAATTCTTTAATGATTTTGCTAAATTCTTTCTAATAAATTTAATGACAAAAGCAAAAACAAAAGATATTCCCAAAGCACCACAAATTATATAATCAATGGAAAATGCTTTTATAATTGGAGATATTGAATGATAGAAAGGAAGCAAACTCATGACAGCAGAAAAAATAGCATCTAATGTGCCCGTAAATGCAGTAAATATGATACTAATAATTTCAAATAAAATCATTTACAATCTCCTTTTAATTTATTTGATATAACATATTATAACACAGAATAGTTAATCTGTCAAAAAAACAAAAAACGTAAATCCTAGTTCATAAGATTTACGTTATGCTTGGCGGAGTACTGGCTCTTTTATACGCACATTATCTCAAATATTCATTTTTTATATTCAATGGATTGACACTATTTTTGCCATTTGAACGTCTTGAGGTTTTTTCAAAGCCATTCTCTTCTAAATATTTTTTAAAATTTTTCGCCCTGATACCAACAGATTTCTTATAGATTCTCCCATTAATCACAGCAAAAACATAAACTTTTTTATTTTTTAATTCATTTTGAAAATTAAAATCTGCTGGGTATAAAGCGACTTGCAGCAAATCTCCTTCATGAAGGTATGTAGGTAGAATTAGTTGATCAAATGTTATATGGGTTGTGCCTGAACCAAGTTTTTCAATCCTTGTTTGATCTAATTTTTTCATGCCATCAATGTATCTAGTATAATAAGAGTTTTTGCCAATTTGGTATCCAATACAACTGCAAGTAAATTTTATATGTCCTGTATTTAAAATTTCTATTTGCTGATATTGATATTCCAACAATGCTTGATTATTAATTTTGCTACCCAAAATTTTAAGTTTTAATGTTTTAGATTTTTGTGCTAAATATAATGATGTGCATATTGCTAGAAATGTTAGCACCGCAGAGATCGTGGATATAAGTTCCGTTATCCCAAACTCCCAATTCACAGATAATAATAATTTCATAAAATTTCTCCTTTTTATTCAATGTATTGCCAATGGTAACCGCCGGCAGTTTTACACTTTCCATTGCAGCATTGACCAACTAATTTTGATGATTTCCCAATACTTTTAGCAGCATCAATTAAGTTTTCAAAGATTTCATTTGTTTCAACATTTAAAACTTTTTTTATTTTATTATATAAAAATGTTGGTTTAGGTTCGTTTTCGTAATAAAAATGAAACCATTTTTTGCCGACTTTAGCTTGAATCCCAAATCTACAAGAACTTCTAATATTAGCACCATCTATTCCAAGAATTTTTCCAGCTTCATTTGCTGAATTAAATTTTACGTTTGTCTCAAGGCAAATAACAGGTTTGCCAAACATTAATTTATATTTTTCTTTCACTTCTTCTGAATGATGATGTCCATAAAAAGCATTCTTTTCACCAATACGCTGTTTGGCGCTTCCTGATATTTTTTGTTTATGCTCTTCTGAAAACTCTCTACCACTTAATGCTTCTGAAATTTTTTTATTTCTTTCTGGTTTTTGTGCAGATTCTTTTATCGCCACTCTCAAATTCTGTAAATGACTTTCAGTAAATTTCAGCCCTTTATGAGAAAGGGAGGCTTTTTTCTTGCTTTCTTCAGACCAAAGTTTAACATCTCCCCCTGAATTGCCGTTATATCCATTATTCATAGAATCATAAAAACCAATCCAAAAAATCTCTCTTTTATTTGCTTCTTCTTGAGTTAATATATTGTCTTCTAAAATTTCATGATAAAAGTTGTCCCAGCCATATTTATTAATTGCACGAGCAAAATGGGTATCACAGTTGTCCCTTGTATAACCGACACCATTTCTCCATCTTCTATCAGGTGTTTGTTTAGTTTGCCCAATATAAACTTTGCCATTAACTTTATTTGTGTGTTTATAAATTATCCATTCCATGTCTTAATTATAGCATATAAATTCTTTTTTGTACCGAAATAAACACAAATTCCAAAACAATCTTCAGTAACAAAAAAAGTACGCAACTCATTTTGAGTGTGCGTACAGTTCACTTTTGGCGGAGGGTTAGGGATTCGAACCCCAGTTAGCTTTCACTAAAACGGTTTTCAAGACCGCCGTATTCGACCGCTCTACCAACCCTCCATATTCATCCCACTTTACGTGGACACTTCAGTATTATATATTATTTTTTTTATTATTGCAAGTGTTTTTAAAAAATTTTTTCCCCCTCGCCAAATTAGATGCCCATTGCATTCCAATTAGCCACCAAAAACCGCACCCACCCCCATCCTCACCTCTTGACAAAATTTTCCATTTTTTGACAATTTTATAGCGTTACTTTATATTTTTTAACGCACAATTTCACTTTTCTGTGTGCGTTTTTGCATATTTTTAGAGTTTTTGGTTGCGTTTTATGAAGAAAATGCACATTTGTTACAATAAATTTTGCAAAAGGTATTGAAATATATATATAATTATGTTATAATATAGCCACAAAGAAAAAATATTGTAGGAGGTGCAACATGAAAAAATTTGGATTTATACTTCTAGGAATAGTCTTATTTGTACAAGTGTTAGTTTTAGCTTCTCCAAACCTTAGCACAATATCGCTTAATTTTAGCCAGAGAACTGCAGTTGAAACTAACGAGAGCGCGTCATCCATGACACAAGCAAAATTAGCTTCAAATTCTGTACGAGCCACCGCGCAAGATACTACACCAAAAGTAAAAGATTCTAGTTCTGTTACACCAAAAAGCAACAACAATAATTCTAGTAACAATAGTAATTCAAACTCTAGCAGCTCACAAACAACCAATCCAAGCACAAACAATAGTTCTGGTAGCGGTAATAACAACTCACAGACAACCAATCCGGGTAGCAACGGTTCAGGTTCAACTTCCACATCTACTAGTGCACTGAATTCAGCCAAGTGGTACACCAGCCCATTAAAAATTACACTTAGTGGCAATTATCTAACCACATACAACAATGCAGTAAAAGGATTGTCTAAAAACAATGAAGACGATCGCAAGCGTGAACTCGTCGTACACATTGGCTTGCAAATATTACAATCTGAAGTGATTACCTACGAAAACGCACTCCACTACTACAGTTTAAATTATACTACCACTTGCGACAAGGCCAGCAAAGATACATATAGCCTCACAAATGCAATCTCTCGCATTAACTCAAAATCCAAAATTTACACAGATTGCTTCGGCTTTGCAAGACTATCTCACTGCATAGCAGCATATGCCATCAACCCATCACATCCAGAGAATGTCAGCGGATTGAATAAAATGTATGGTTGGCAAGGCGGTTATGCTAATTCAAGCAAAATTGGTGACAGCAGTAAATTAACTACCGGCAGCGTGATAATGGATAGAACAACAGGTTCGGGCAGTGGCAACAGACATGTGGCAATATTCCTCTACGCCTCAGGCGACAAACTAATCTATATGGATCAAAAGGGAATATTCACAGCGAAATGGAAATATTCATCAGTTTATTGCGATGCAGTATCTAAACCTTACAAATTCGCCTACGCAAAGGACTACATTGCAGGCTAAACTAAAACACGAAATAAAAAGAGCAGAAAAATCTGCTCTTTTTTACACATCTAAAATTATCTTTGGAGACGCGTTTGCACCAGCCTCTCTCTTTAACATATCTTTGAATAGTGATATTTCCTTTTCTGCGCTACTCGGCCCATCTGAACCGTGAACCGCATTGCGAGTTTGGTTGTAAAAATTTGGCATAAGTGCTTCAGCATAAGCACGCAGAGATTTTACCACTTCCCTGCCATCGGTAATTACTTTGCCAGAAAAAAATTCTCTCGCATTTACATTTTTGTATACTACCACCCCATAAGCTCTATCACTGGTTATATATTGCTCGAGATTTGGATAAAAATTCTTCCCCACATGTTCAGCATAATGTCTCCTTGCATCTGCCACGGTATATTTTACAAACCCCTCCACCTCTACAGCAAAATTATATTCTAATAGTTTTTCCCTTAATGCATCTAGCATTTCACCACTATCTGCAAAACCAGGTTTTATCATTATATATGTCTTCGCTCTCATAATCAATCTCCTCAAGATTAGTATACCAAATTTAAAAATTTTTCGCAATAAATTCTACAACAAAAAATGGGCATTACGCCCATTTTTTAACTTGCAATATATCCAGTAATTGTTACAACAGTAGTTCCTGGACCGGCTTCGGTTCCCGCAGGTACAGTAATTACAACTTCTTCTGTCGATGGCAATGTAAGAGTATTGGTTGCAGGATCCACACTATAATTAGACGTAGTGTAAGTAGTAGTCGAACCCTCCGTCATTGAACGAATAGTATTAATGACAAACCCCTCAGGCAACACATCCGTCAGCACCACACCTGTAGCCTCCTGATTACCCGAATTTGTTAGAGTCAAAGTATATGTAAATGGTTGATTTACCACAATATTTGGAGTGCTAACCTCTTTCAACACGTCAATATTTGCATATTCCGCTTTTGCCAATGTATAAGACAATTCCCCTGTGCCATCTACACGAGTAGTAGATGTCATCTCTTCAAATCCGTAGAGCGTGGCCGTATTAGTTATCTCAGCCACCGAAGCATCTAGCGATTCACTGACCGTTGCCACATATGTAATGAGTGCGTTATCCCCACCACTAAGTGCCACTGGCAAAACTATTGTAAATGGCTCAAGCGAAGTTGGCGTGATATTATATGACACGCCATCGATAAATGCCATTGCACTACCCTCCATATATGTCATCACATTTTCTCCACCCAGATTATCCTCTATTGTAATATTGTATAGAGTTTGCGTTCCTTCATTATGCACAGTAATTTGGTAAGTAATATTCTCACCCAGCATAAAATCGCTATTATTTGAACCTTTTGTTCCTGTCAGGGCAAATGCATCTTGCAATGTGGTTGATGCCACATTGGACACCGCCGAACCTGAGCCCTCTGTCCCGAATTTATAATTCACGTTTGCTGTATTGTTTATTTGTGTAGCCATATTCCTCCTCTGCCCCTATCTCATTATATGTAGATTTTTACATTATGGTTAATTTTTCTCAAAAAAGTATATTTTCTAACCGAATTACTATTTACTTTTTTGGGATTTTTGGTATAATAAAATTAAGGAGCGTATAAAAATGGAAAGAGAAACCCTTACAAGCGAAATTATGATAAACAATCCGGAAGGATCTGTCGAAATGATGAAAAACCAACCCGAAGTTTTTTGGAGTTTCTTCGACACCATCGGTAGTCATTCATTATCTAGAGCAAAAGTTGTCGAATTAAAACTTCCAAGGGGCGTAGACGTCATTGAACCAGAAGCCTGCATCAATAATGACCATATAACAGTTGTAGATGCTAGGTTCGTAAAGCATATTGGCGACCGCGCATTTGCTCACTGCAAAAATTTAGAAACTATATATTTGCCACAAAACCTTACAATGAGCGCTGGCGACAAAGGACCGTTCTATGGGTGTAGCAACGTGAAAAAAATTGCCTACTGCGATGAAAATGGTAAAGTAGCACAAGAATACGTGCACGATCCATATTCTTTCATTGATTAGAGGCGAATATGTCAATAGTTAGAGCGACAGAATATCTAAAAAAATATGGCGAAGATAAGAATATTCGAATTTTTGACGCATCTAGTGCCACAACCGAGGAAGCGGCCAGTTGCGTGAACGACAGCCCTGCACACATTGCAAAAACTTTATCTTTCAAAGTAAATGACCGCGTAATACTCGTCGTGGCATCGGGCGATACCAGAGTAGACAATGCAAAATTTAAGGCAGAATTTGGCAAGCGTGGGAGTATGCTACCCCATGATGACGTGGAAAGATTGATTGGCCACGCTGTTGGTGGAGTGTGCCCATTTGGTATCAATCCAGGAGTTGAGGTCTATCTAGACAAATCTATATCACGCTTTGATTATGGTTATCTAGCCGCCGGCAGTTCAAATAGTCTAATTCGTCTCACAATACCCCGCCTCGAAGAAATTACCAAATTTCCGAAATGGGTGGACGTGTGTAAGATAGCGTTTTAACTTTATTTACTACAAATTAGCCTCGCATTGTGAGGCCTATGCAGAGATGTCAGAGTGGTCGAATGTGCTTGATTCGAAATCAGGTTAGGTGAAAGCCTACGGGGGTTCAAATCCCCCTCTCTGCGCCAAATCAATAGACACCCCCGGGGTGTTTTATTTATTTTATACATATTTGTACCAAACATATTGAAAAATTTTTATATATGATGTATAATATTATTAACACTTCGAAATAAGGAGAAAATATATGAAACTTAAAAATTTTACATGTATGGACACACAAACCCTGTTTGCATGCGATATGTATATCAAATTAAATACTACCGGCAAACGCCATACTTCTTTTTCAGATATGATAACAACTGGTGAATATGTGGCTGATACCCTATGGAAGCAGCAACAACACTTTGTACTTCTTATTACAGACTCATATTATCGATTCGGTTTGGCACATAATTTTCCAGATAAAATCTCTCTTCGTAGCATCAACAACGATTGCCAAATCGCTTTAACAGACAACTCTGTGACCAAAGAAAACATCCTTGATGTGTTTGAGCCAGATGGTTTGCCGAGCGAAGTTGTCAGCATACTCAACAACATTGTTAAAGCGCAACTCATCAAGCATGACGATGATTATTGCATGTAACTATAATAAAAGTACACTTTATAGTGTGCTTTTTCATTTTACTATTGATATTTTGTAGTCCACATGTTATAATTGTGAGGTAAGGAGAAATTTATGAAAGATTATAGATATATTGACCTGCAAGACGCTTTTGCCTGTCTTATGTATTACAGCCTATCCACCACGGGTAGCCGTCAAGCCTCTCTAGATGACGTGGAGAGTTTTGCTTGCAATTTAATGACAGCCATAAATGACATTGGCGACCCAAACTTAAAAATTATCGGACACGGTGTGACTGAAGAAAATGTCCTCACATTCGTATTCGACAATATGGACAAAGTCCGTAGCGACATCCAAGGTAACATTACGATTCTAGAACTAAAATCAAACGTTACACGCGATAGCCTCATATCCGATTTTGACATGGACCTTATCCCAGAAGAAATTTTTTCTGTCCTAAATAATTTGATAGAAGAATATGAAGACGCTAAAGCACACCATTGTCAATAATGGCAATATATATATAATTTGTAGTAGATATTGCAAAAAACTAAAACTTGTGTTATACTTTAACAAATTTATTAAAGGAGTTTACTATGGACAAAAACTATATCACAATACAAGACGCATTTGCCTGCCTTATGTATGTAAAACTTAGCACAGACAAGACTAGATCCGCCACATATAAAGAAATCGAAGAATTTTCTATGAAAATGATGGATGCCTACGCAACCGCCGGCAACTTCCCCAAAAACATGGTCAAAAAGAGCCGTAAGGACGAACTTCTAACTGATTTTTCTGTATACTCATACATACACGAAGGAAATGAAATATTTGTACTAAGACAAAGCGTCACAAAAGACGATCTTGTTTACACTTATGAAATAAATGACATGCCAGAAGAGATATCGGCACTTATAAAAACAAATATAGACAATTGGCAAAAGGCAAATGGCCAAGAAAGGTACTATTCAGAATTTGGTTATTAATATTTAGCACACTTCATAGTGTGCTTTTATTTTATCTTTTTTACCACAACTAGCGAATTGATTTGTCAAAATATAAATATTTTTATATTTTTTCAATTTTTTATGCCACATTTTGCGTTTTTGTGTACCATTTTAGTGTTACATTAACAAAAAATATTGGCACAAAGTTCTATTTCAATTTACATTTTTATAAAAAACTTATATAATAAACTAGAGGTTATTATGAAACAAATTATAGATAGACAAAGAGAATTTTTCAACACAGATATTACACGCGATATGAAATTTAGAAAGCAACAACTCAAAAAATTAGAGGCCAGCCTACTTTCCCACTACGACGATTTAGTCAAGGCATTTAAATCCGACTACAATAAGTGCGAGTTCGATATGCTTTCCAACGAACTTTCAATTACTATGAACGAACTACATTTTATGCAAAAGCACTTGCGAAGATTGATGAAACCAAAACGCGTTCGTACATCAATAATTAATTTTTACTCCAGAGGATATATATACCCAGAACCATACGGCGTCACGCTAATCATTGCACCTTGGAACTACCCTCTGCAACTATCTCTCGTTCCACTCATTGCGTCTATTTCCGCTGGCAATACCACGATTTTAAAACTTTCTGCAAACACACCGGAAATAACGAGAGTCATCACAGATATTTTATCTGTGTTTAGCGAAGATTATATTTATGTAACAAAACCAGAAGAGCGAGAGAAAATATTCGATGGCGATTACGATTTCTGTTTCTACACAGGCTCAACCAAAGTTGGAAAAGATCTACTCAAGAGGCAAGCTTCAAATCTCACGCCATGCGTACTCGAACTCGGTGGCAAGAGTCCGTGCATA
>Ga0265299_10003114_pt1 | contig 16419 bp, 11 predicted proteins | sample AusTroGonzalo_MG_4_FD_193485 | JGI IMG/M metagenome (GOLD analysis project Ga0265299, IMG submission 193485) | Bovine rumen microbial communities from tropical cattle in Woodstock, Queensland, Australia - Gonzalo_02 | ecosystem: Host-associated > Mammals > Digestive system > Stomach > Rumen ... | reverse complement strand
TGCACCATAAATAATGATGGGGAAAGAAGGTACTGCAGCCTGCGAAAGCCGATCATCATTGGTATCTTCATTCTGCAAATGCCAACCAGAGGCAACCTCAATCAGAATGTCGCCACTGTGCTGGGAATTGAAGCTATTGCGGACCTTCGAGAAATGACCTTCGTAATTGTTCAGCAATTGCTGAGCGGAGAATACATTCTTGACACCCGACATCTGCAAGAGAAACTCTTGAGCGCGCTGTGATGCATCAGAGAGGCTGATACGCTTGGATTCGAGCAACTTGTGGTTGAGGAAGAGCTGGTTGTCATAGCAGGTTTCCACATAACGCCCCTGTCCCCAAAGGGCTCCGAAATACATATTCAGCAGATTGGCTGCCCGATTTATATAGAATGTGCCTGTGGGAATACGGTATTTCGAGTAGTCGATGCCTTCGGGATCACTATAGCCTGTGCTGGTGATACAGAAAAGGATCTGTTCCTTGCCAAGACTGTTTTCCAATCCTGTCACCAGACTATCCAAGGTCTGATCAAGACGGAGATAAGTATCTTTAAGTTCCTTCTGACATTCTGTCACAGGCTTGTGGTCGAAAGGTCCTGCATAATAGGTCAGACAAAGCAGGTCGGTGATAGAGTCTGTACCCATTTCCTGTTCTCTGACACAGGCTAAAGCCAATGCCGTGATGTCAGCATTTATCAAACCAGATGTCTGGTATTCCTGATACTTTCGATTACTCTTAAGATGATGCTTAAAGTCTGGCTTTTGATTGACAATCAATGGCTGCCATTCTATCCTTCTCTTATACTTGTTCTTAGCATTTAACTCGTTGTAACTCAGTGTCCATTGTGGTGATATATTTGAGTAATACTGAGAAGTAATCCATTGCCCTGTTTTCTCGTTCATCCAGACTGCACCATCAGCTGCATGGCCAGCAGAGAGAACGGCCATATCCTGGAAGGGAGCAATGGCAAATATTTTCGCAAGACCATTGGTGGTTACTTTCAGTTCATCGCTGATTGTGGATACGGCCAATTGTGCAGGCGAAGGTATGCCAGGCTGATGCATCTCTTCTGTACAAGAAACAGGGCGCAGACTGTTCCTGTCAATCCATTGATCACCAATAATACCATGATAGAATGGGGTAGTACCAGTGAGAATGGTCGAAATGGCAGATGCTTTATCTGGGTTGACAAAGGGATAAGAAGCACTTTCATAGACAAGCCCCTGCGTCAACAACTTCTTAAAACCAGTCTCTCCATAGTTGGCAGCGAACGATTCGAGATAATCGCTGCGCAACTGGTCGATAGTGATATTAACGACCAGCCTTGGCACCTGCCTGTTTCCATACTGTGCCTGTGCATCTACATGCCACCCTAACACAGCCAGCAGGGTAATGGAGAGATAATGATTCCTCACGCCTTGTATTTCAAATTAATCAGTACTCGTAACAGCAAACATAGTGCCACAATCATCATCCCCTCTGCATAATGCTGGAAAATGCCACCTAACAGGAAGAGCGTGGCCATCGTGAGAAGTATTTTCCACCAGCGAGTGGGGCGCCTTCTGATGACAGCGGGGATAAAGAAGAGTGGGATGGGGTTCAATAATAGGATCTGCAGGTTAGTGCTGGTGGTTGGATGCTGAGAGAACAGCATGACGAACAGCACGCAACCGGCCAACCCCTGAAGGAGCATCAAAAATGCATCCCAGTATTTAAACGTCTTTTTGCGTTTCCACTCAATGGCCAATATAATCAGTGAACATACCAGCAAGATGCAGATACAGGTCATCGGAGAAAGAGGAAAATCCTGTTCGATGATCTGTACACCTGGAGGTACCAGTATTCTGCGTTCCTTCACCAACGGACGGTATTGCCCGCCAGCATAGATCTGGGCTCTGTCAAAGTCGTACATCAGGTTTTCGGGCAGAAACTCCTGTTCACGCAGGGATGTCTTTAAATCTGCCTTTACACCTAATAGCAGATCATTCCCGAAGGCAGCCCATGGATGATTCCTTACACACTCGTGAACCATCTCTCTATAAGAGGGCGTATAATCCTCACGTTGAGCATATTCAACCTTACCTACAAGACTGCTCTCAATCGCATCTCTGGGACGGGTAGAACAGTTGTCGTAGAAATAATTATAGCGATAGATTCTGTTCTCAGGCTTTAGGTTGTTGCCGAGTATCTGCTGCAGATGCAGTTTCTCTTCATTGGTCAGGTTCAGAACCTGTTCAATAACCGAACTGCCTACCTTCTCGTAATAAGGCCAAAAGAAATCAAAGGGGAACACACCCAGTTCGTAATCAGTCAAACCAAACACAAAGCGCGCCACAAAATGAGGTCTTCTGAAATCAAACACGCCCCAGTTGAAGACGATATCGTTGTTACCACGAAGATCGTGCCATCGAATGGCAGAATGCCCATATAAACTATAGATTTCCTCATGTGGAGAGCATGTGAGCAGACTGACCTCTACAGAATCATACTGCTCAAGATTCTCCTGACTCAGTGCAGTATTGGCGTGCATGTCTGTGACAAACAGAAATGCAGCGACTAGAAGTAAGAATCTCCTAAAAATGTTATTTTTTTGTTTCACGATGCAAAATTACTCTATATTTTTCATTAAAAAGCGATTTTCTCGTTTTTTTTCAATAATTTTGCACGCTGAAATGAATTTCTATAGAAACAGTTATCAAAATATGAATAGATTTTTCTGTTGTCTGGCCCTCTCAGTCATGACGACCATGGGCATTTATGCACAGAATGGCACGAATTCTCCTTATAGTATGTATGGTCTTGGTGACCTGGCAGATCAGGGTGTGGGTTTCAATAAAGCAATGAGTGGTACGGGATTGGCCTTCCGTAAAGGAAATGAAGTTAATCCACTGAACCCAGCCTCCTATTCTGCAGTCGATTCACTGAGTATGATCATTGATGCTGGTCTTTCTGGTCAGATCACCAGATATAATGAAAACGGTACGAAGATGAATGCCAAGGGAGGCGGTTTTGACTATGTAACAGGCCTCTTCCGCATATTTAAAAATGTTGGTGTTAATGTGGGTATCATGCCTTACTCTAATATAGGCTATAGTTATTCATCTACCACTAAGTTGGACGACATGAATACTACAGTACCTGTAAAATACGAGGGCAATGGCGGTTTGCACCAACTCTTCCTCGGTGCTGGATTCAAGGTGCTCAAGCCTCTTTCGTTTGGTTTCAACTTTGCTTATGTCTGGGGTGAATATGATCGTACAGTGGCAAGTACCAATACGTCTATCAATGTGTTGAGCAGACAATACACCGCCTCTATCAATAGCTGGAAACTGGACTTGGGCCTTCAGTACGACCAGCCTATCAATGAGACAGACTTTATCACTTTGGGAGCCACTTTCAGCCCAGGACATAGCTTGAATGCAGATCCTGAATGTAAGGTCATCAGTAGGAATACGTCAATCGGAAAGTCTGATACCACATCGTATGTTATACATGATGCATTGGATCTGCCTACTTCTTATGGCATCGGACTTGCTTATCGTCATGGAACAATTCTGAGAGTAGGGGCTGACTTCCAGATGCAGAAGTGGGGTTCCTTGAAATTCCCTACAAGAGATGCCGTCAACGATTACGTTTTGAAGGAAGGACTTTTGAAAGACAGTTATAAACTGAATGCAGGTTTAGAGTGGATGCCCAACCCCATGAGTCGTAAGTTCCTGAACCATGTGCGCTACAGAATAGGTGCTGGTTATACTACACCTTATTATTATATTAACGGGCAGGAAGGTCCAAAAGATTTCCATCTCAGTTTAGGTTTCGGTATTCCCATCATGAATGCCTATAACAACCGATCCATTCTGAATATCAGTGCCCAGTGGCAGCGTCGTTCAGCCGACAATCTGATCACAGAGAATACATTCTGCTTCAATATAGGACTGACGTTCAACGAGCGCTGGTTTGCCAAGTGGAAGATTGAATAAGTGTGGAAACAATGGGTAAATACTTCTTTTACTTCTCTCTACTGTTTCTACTATCCTGTTCAGATGTTCAGGAGCATACCGCACCCGCTATCTATGACCGTGACTCTGTGTCGATGATGACTTCTTATGGCGTCAATACGCTCATCAGCGATTCTGGGGTGATAAAGTATCGCATCGTAACTGAACGCTGGGATGTGAATACTGTCAGGAATCCGTCGCGTTGGTCTTTCGAGAAAGGTGTCTTTTTTGAGCAGTTCGACGAGAAGTTCCATCTGCAGGCTTATGTCCAGTCTGATACAGCCTGGTATTATGACCAGAAGAAGCTATGGCACCTCAGAGGACGTGTTAGAATCCGCAACATCAATGGTCTGATATACGAAAGTGAGGAACTTTTTTGGGATGGTATCAAACACGAACTCTATTCTAATGTCTATTCGAAATTGACGACACCAGAACGTTCGATGGAAGGTACGTATTTCCTTAGCGACGAACGTATGCGTCATTATACGGTTACCAATTCCAAGGGCTCTTTCGAGCGTGAGGACATGACGGGCGATTCGAAGGAGGAAGAACAGACAAAGAATCCCGCAGACACCACTCAACAGGAGGCTCCGATTCTGCGTCCGCAAACACAAAAACATAGAAAATTAGACAATTAAAATCCATCTGTATATGACGTCGCTCATCATAGGTTTACTGGTATCGATGCTTTTCTCCGCCTTTTTCTCAGGCATGGAGATTGCCTTTGTATCGAGTAACAGGTTACGGGCAGAGATGGACAGAGAGAAGAATGGGTTATCGCAGAAAGCTATCGACATCTTCTATCAACATCCTAACAACTTCGTCTCGACCATGTTGGTGGGAAACAACATATCTCTCGTCATCTACGGTATTCTCTTTGCCAGGATCTTCGACGCCACACTCTTTTATCCGCTCAGTGATGGTATGAGGGTGACGGCAGATACCTTGCTTTCCACATTGGTTGTCTTGTTCACTGGAGAGTTCTTGCCAAAGACCATTTTCAAGAACAATCCCAATACGATGCTCACTTTCTTCGCCATACCAGCCTATCTGTGTTATGTGGTGCTCTATCCTGTATCCCGCTTTGCCACCTTGCTGTCAAAAGGTCTTCTTCGGATCATTGGTGTAAGGATGAATAAAGAGGATGAGGACAAGGAATTTACCAAGGTCGATCTTGACTACCTGGTTCAGACGAGTATAGATAATGCCGATAACGAAGACGAGATTGGTGAGGAAGTGAAGATATTCCAGAATGCGCTTGAATTCTCAGAGACCAAGGTGCGTGATTGTATGGTTCCTCGTACTGAGATAGATGCTGTGGAAGATACAGCTACGATTGAGGAGCTGAAGCAGACCTTTATTGAGAGTGGACATAGCAAAATCATTGTCTATCATGAAGATATTGATCATGTGGTAGGTTATATTCATTCCTCTGATATGTTCCGCCTTGACTCCACTGCAGTGGCCAATACGCCACTCAACACGCTGCAGTCTTCGCTCTTACGAACCATTACGTTTGTGCCTGAAACGATGCTGGCTTCCAAACTGATGCAGATGCTGATGCAACAGAAACGCTCGTTGGCTATTGTCGTTGACGAGTTCGGAGGAACCAGTGGCTTGGTGTCGTTGGAGGATATCATGGAAGAGATTACGGGCGAGATCGAGGATGAACACGACAACTCCAAACATGTGGCCAAACAAGTAGGCGAACACGAGTATGTGCTCTCAGCCCGACTGGAGATTGAGAAGATCAATGAACAGTTCGACCTGGAGCTTCCCGAGAGTGACGAATATATGACATTAGGAGGTCTGATACTCCATGAATACCAGTCGTTCCCCAAACTTAATGAAGTGGTCAAGATTGGTAATTTTGAGTTTAAGATCTTAAAGAATACAGCCACAAAGATCGAACTTGTGCGTCTAAAAGTCATTGAATGATAGATTTTTCAGCGGAAATTTGCTCAATTCATTCCTTTTTATTAATTTTGCACGCGTTTTATGGAATTAAAATAAAAAAAATAAAAATAACAAACAAAAATGGCAGCATTAGGAAAAATCAGAAAGAGAGGCGTAGCACTGGTGATTATCATCGGTCTTGGCCTTTTTGCCTTTATTGCTGAAGAGGCTTTCCGTTCTTGTGAAGCAACCAAGAACCAACAACGTCAGCAGATAGGCGAGGTGTTAGGTAACAAAATCAACGTTCAGGAGTTCCAGGCTCTGGTTGATGAGTATCAGGAAGTATTGAAGATGTCGAATGGCATCGACAATTTCACTGAGGAGCAGTTGAACAGCATTAAGGACGAGGTTTGGAACTCGTATGTCAACGAGCAGATCATCAAGTCTGAGTGTGAGAAGGTTGGTCTGACAGTGACCGACGAGGAGCTTCAGAATATCATGAAGGAGGGTACAAATCCCATGCTGATGCGTTCTCCGTTCGTGAACCAGCAGACTGGTCGTTTCGACGTGACTATGCTCACCAAGTTCTTGGCCGACTATAAGAAGAATGCCACCAACCCACAGCTTGCTGAGTCTTATCAGAAGATCTATTCATTCTGGCAGTTCATCGAGAAGCAGCTCCGTCAGCAGACACTGGCTCAGAAGTACCAGAATCTGATTAGCAATGGTTTGCTCAGCAACCCCGTTTCAGCCAAGATGGCTTTCGAGGGTCAGAACCAGGAGAGCGATATCGAGCTGGCTTCTATCGCTTACTCTAGCATCAACGACAACGATGTGAAGATCGACGAGAAGGATCTCAAAGCCAAGTACGACGAGCAGAAAGAGATGTATAAGCAGACTGTTGAGACGCGCGATATCAAGTACGTGAACTTCCAGGTTGAAGCTTCTGCAGCTGACCGCAAGGCCCTCATGCAGACGATGGAAGATGCTTCTGCAAAGCTCCAGAGTGGTGCTAACCCCGCAGAGGTTGTTCGCAAGGCTCAGTCTCAGTTCGCTTACACTGGCATTGCAGCCAGCAAGCGTGCTTATCCTTCTGATATCGCAGCTAAGATCGACTCGATGTCTGTAGGTCAGACCACAGCTCCGTTTGAGACCAAGTCAGACAACACGCTCAATGTGGTGAAGCTGATCTCTAAGACTCAGATGCCTGACAGTATCGAGTATCGTCAGATTCAGGTGGGTGGTGAGACACTCGAGGCTACCCGTCAGACAGCTGATAGTATCTACAACGCCCTCAAGGCTGGTGCTGACTTCGAGACATTGGCTCAGAAGTATGGTCAGACCGCTCAGAAGCAGTGGCTTACCTCTGCAATGTATGAGAACAGCAACACGATGGACGAGGAGTCGAAGAACTATCTCAACGCCATCAATACCCTGGGTGCCAATGAGCTGAAGAACCTGGAGTTCTCACAGGGCAATATCATCATTCAGGTAACAGCCCGCAAGGCTATGATCGACAAGTACGACGTAGCTGTCGTCAAGCATACGATTGATTTCTCTAAGGCTACATACTCTGACGCTTACAATAAGTTCAGCCAGTATGTCAGCGAGAACAAGACAATTGAGGACCTTGAGAAGAATGCCGCTAAGTTTGGCTTTAAGGTTCAGGAGCGTAAGGATCTCTACAACTCAGAGCACAACGTGGCTGGTCTTCGTGCCACCCGTGAGGCAATGAAGTGGATCTTCGATGCCAAGGTTGGTGAGGTTAGCCCCCTCTATGAGTGCGGTAACAACGACAACCTGCTGGTGGTTGCCATGACCAAGATTCATCCGATTGGCTATCGTAACCTTGACGATGTTCAGGACTTGGTAAAGTCTGAGGTCATCCGCGATAAGAAGTTTGAGCAGATCAAGGCTAAGCTCGCAGGCGTTGCCGACATGGCAGCTGCCAAGGCCAAGGGCGCACGCGTTGACTCAGTGAATCAGATCACATTCTCTGCTCCTGTATTCGTACAGGCTACAGGTGCCAGCGAGCCCGCCCTCTCTGGTGCAGTGGCTGCAGCTAAGCAGGGTGATTTCAGTAAGAATGTCATCAAGGGTAATGGTGGTGCTTATCTGTTCAAGGTCCTGAAGAAGTCAGAGCGCGAAGGTGCAAAGTTCGATGAGAAGACTTCCGAGCAGCAGCTCAAGCAGCAGGCTATGCAGGCTGCCAGCCGTTTCATCCAGGAGCTTTACCAGAAGGCTAACGTAGTTGATAACCGCTATCTGTTCTTCTAATCAGATAATCAGATAAATTAAGAGGGGCTTGCATTCATGTGCAGGCCCCTCTTATTTATTGAGGATGATACTCGAAATGTTGGTAGTCTTTCAATGTTTGCCAGGAACCGCCCCAGATGAAACCGTGCTTTAGGAACAGACGATGACAGAGATCACCCTCCACGATCTTATAACGATAAGATTTCTTTCTATCCACATATGGCTTGCCGTTCTTGGGCTGTACAATGATAGATCCGTCTTTCCGATAGCGAACGTAGGGATTATAAAGGGTGTTGATGTCAATGGCGAGACCTCGTGCATGATAAGAGAGTTTCTTGGTGTCGGGCACATTCCGATAACAGAAACAACTGGTGTTATTGTCTTCCATCTGCCGTTCGTCGTCTGCATCATACTCATCAGCCAGGCGAATGCGCTGAATAGGGTAGTGGTGGGCGTAAAGCTCACGGAAGATGTTCAACAACTTATCGGCTATAATCTGGTTGCACACCAGGGCGCCTTCATGCGTCTTCTCGTCATAGTCCCAATGCAGCACTTTCAGATAACGAAGGTCACTACGCTTCACATGAGGATTGGGATGATACGTCTTGCCTTGCATGACGGACCATACACTGTCTGGGATCTCTTGGATAGAGAAACCGTCAGAAAGATTCTGGCTTTGCACACAAGTGGCGGTGCAAAGCCAGAACAATGTTATGAGGGGAAATTTGAAACACTTCATCAATACACCACTTTCTTGTTTCCTTGGATATAGACGCCGGGGCGCGATGGTTTACCATTCAACTGCACACCCTCCAGATTATAGATCCGGGCTGATGATTGTTCGTCGGCCTGTGCAGCTCTAACGCCAGCACCTCCGTCTTTATACTCCTTCGTAGCCTTTTCAAGCTGCTCCATGAAGTCCTTATTGGTGTGCATGCGAGCGTAAGCAGCAGCACCCACCAATCGGCCCATATCTACATCACTCTGCCAGTGATAACCCGTAATCACACGACCATTACCATATTTGAAGGCTCTGTTCAGAAGGGCCTCCTGATAATCAGGGGCGATCTCCGACATCACCAGTGCATACAGCCATCCAGCACAGGCGTGACCTGAGGGATAAGAACCGTTGTTTCTCAGCGGATCATTCTCAGGTGTACCACCAGTGGCCGTTGACTCATACAACTGCACAAACGGACGAAGTCGCTTGTAATAGGCCTTACAACTCTGCGTAGCATCTACAGCTGAAGGATAGATGGTCTTAAACAGCTTATACAACTGTGGTGAAGCCGTCTGCGAGAAAGTCTTCCCAAGCACTTGCGAGAAGATCTTGCAGTAATACTCTGCACTGTCATCCACATCCTGACGGGCAATCTCACCTTCTTCTGTCGTACGCTTTTGAATACCATCAATATGAGAACTCAGATCAGTGGTAAAGACTGACGAAGAATTAGATGGTGGTTCGGGCAGATACTTATAGGCATCGGGCAGTTCCTCTTGCTTAAAGTAGGCGTTTGTTGTTGTTGAGCGCTTATTATTTGTTACACCAGATTTCTTTTCGTACTCCGAAATGGCAGACTGGATCATGGCATTGAACCCTGTGTGCGAATGAAGTCGTGACACAAGGGCCGAGGCCAACAAGCAACCAGCATACGTGTCGCTGTCCCAGTGATAGCCAGAAATCACAGAACTGGTGCCGTATTCATAACCACGAGCCAGCACTTCGTTCTGCTTATCAGGACATACCTCTGTCAGCATCAGTGCAAAAAGCCATCCCATCATAGCCTGGCTCGACGGGTACGAGCTCACGTTCTTATACTGTGATTCATACGCTGGCACCAGCGTTGACTGGTTAAATCTCGCATAGGGTCTGCGATAGAAATACGAAGCTTGGGCCTTTGCCTGAGCTTTCTCTCCATAGGTCATGCAGTAGTCGAACAGCGTATAGATGTTTGGCGTATTCCTTGCTGATAGTTCGATACCTACAACCTTTGAGAATGCTGACAGATAATTAGCTGTCTGCGCTAAGAAATCTTCTTTTGCCTGCGTTCCTAACTCTGTATTACGCTCTGTCTTTCCCCATTCATACTCCAGATAGTCCTTGATATACTGGTTGATAACCGGGGTTGTCTTGAGTTCAGTAGGAGGTCCCGGCAGAAATTCCTCTGCGTTTGGCACTGGGACCTCCTGAGCTTGGATACTGCTGCAAAACAGGATTGTAGCAAATAGATAAAGCGATCTTTCTTTCATTATGGTGATTAATTGATACTTCTATGAGAATGCAACGGTGAGACCGGCCATCACGATACTTACCATTGACATCAGCTTGATGAGGATGTTCAGCGACGGACCAGATGTATCCTTGAACGGATCACCTACGGTATCACCAACGATACAAGCCTTATGGGCGAACGATCCTTTGCCACCGAAGTTACCTTCCTCAATGTTCTTCTTCGCATTGTCCCATGCGCCACCGGCGTTGGCCATGAATACTGCGAGGGTAAAGCCACCTGACAGACCACCTACAAGCAGTCCGAGTACACCAGCTACACCCAGCAAACAACCAACTACGATGGGGATGATAATAGCGAGGATAGAAGGAATAATCATCTCGTGCTGTGCAGCACGGGTAGAGATCTCCACGCAACGGCCATAGTCGGGCGTTCCTGTTCCTTCGAGGATACCGGCAATCTCCTTAAACTGACGACGAACCTCCTGCACCATCTTCTCTGCAGCACGACCTACAGCCTCCATGGTCATACCGCAGAACAGGAAGGCAGCCATAGCGCCGATGAAAGCACCTACCAATACCTTCGGGTTCATCAGGTTGATCTGGAAGTAGTTCATGAAGTCAGGGATAGTAGCGTTAGATGCGTCGATCACATCACCAGCCACATTCGTCAAGGTCTGTCCTGCACGTGTCATCGCAATCTTGATCTCCTCGATATATGAAGCCAGCAGAGCGAGTGCAGTTAAAGCTGCTGAACCAATAGCGAAGCCCTTACCTGTAGCAGCTGTGGTGTTGCCAAGAGCGTCGAGGGCATCTGTACGATGACGAACCTCTTCGCCCAACTGCGACATCTCAGCGTTACCACCGGCATTATCAGCAATAGGTCCGTAAGCGTCGGTAGCCAGTGTGATACCCAGTGTAGAGAGCATACCTACAGCTGCAATACCGATACCATAAAGACCGTGAGCCAGTGAGGTTGACGTCATCGAGAGGTCGAAACCATTTGCACAGAGATAGCTCAGCATGATAGCCACACCAATGGTAATCACAGGAATACAGGTTGAAATCATACCCGTACCAATACCCTTAATAATAACGGTAGCAGCACCAGTCTGTCCAGCCTCAGAGATCTTCTGAGTGGGCTTATAACTGTGAGATGTGTAGTACTCAGTAGCCTGTCCGATAATCACACCAGCAGCCAAACCGGAGATGACTGAGAACGACAGACCTACCCAGTTCTCAATGCCTAAGAAATAGAGAATGCCAAAGGTGGCAATGGCGATGAGTACTGCACTGACGTTTGTACCGAGTGACAGTGAACGGAGCAGATCCTTCATCGTAGCACCTTCCTTCGTACGTACCAGGAAGATACCGAAGAGTGAGAGGAACACACCTACGGCAGCAATCAGCATCGGGGCAATCACAGCCTTCAGCTGAATGTCGAGACCAGCTACACCGAATGCTGCAGCACCAAGGGCTGCTGTTGACAATACAGAACCGCAATAGCTCTCGTAAAGGTCGGCACCCATACCAGCAACATCACCCACATTATCACCTACGTTATCGGCAATGGTAGCAGGGTTACGGGGATCGTCCTCTGGAATATCAGCTTCCACCTTACCCACAATATCAGCACCTACGTCAGCAGCTTTCGTATAGATACCACCACCTACACGGGCAAACAGAGCCTGAGTAGAAGCACCCATACCGAAGGTTAGCATGGTCGTTGTTATAGAGATCAGTCCATCTTGATCGAAGTGGTTCAGTACTACAAACCAGATGGCGATATCGAGCAGTCCGAGACCTACCACCGTCAAGCCCATCACAGCACCTGAACGGAAAGCAATCTTCAGTCCTGCATCGAGACTCTGACGTGCGGCGTTAGCTGTACGGGCAGAAGCATAGGTGGCGGTCTTCATACCGAAGAAACCAGCCAGTCCTGAGAAGAAACCGCCTGTCAGGAATGCAAACGGCACCCAAGGATTCTGCACGTTCAGACCATACGCCATGAAGGCGAAGAGGGCACAGAGCACTACAAAGACAATGCAAACCACCTTGTACTGCTGCTTCAGATAAGCCATAGCACCTTTACGCACATAGAGTGCAATCTCTTTCATACGAGGCGTACCCTCATCGGCCTTCATCATCTGCGTGAAGAAGAAGTACGCCATAGACAGCGCCACCACCGATGCGATGGGCACTAGCCAAAATACTGCGGGAATGTTCATAAATTAAGTTTTTAGTTAATGGTTATATTTAATGTTTAATGTTTATTCTTCCACGTAGTCAATCATATTTGCAGCCTCGTCGTCAGGATCCTCGCTTCCAAGGTCCATCATTGTCGAGTAGTTGTCCTCGGTGATCTCATCGTCATTCGGATCTTCCACCTCGTTATCCTCCTCGTCGTGCGAGCTGTAGTTGTCCTCAACTTCGTAGTCTTCTTCCTCGCCATCAACGTCTTCGTCACCGTCTTCACGGCTCTTGTCGTTGAATTGCATCCTGATCTTCTCCTGTTCAGGCTTCAGTTTGGCAAAGATAGCTTCTACCCAGCCACCTTTTTCTACTTCGAGCACTTCAAAACCGTCTTCAACCTTCTTCTCATACATGCCGCCTTTCTTGTGCAGACGGTCTTTGGGCAGAGTGGTTGTCGAAATGTCGAATCCGCTCAGAATGATATCTTGGATAGACTGGGGCAGAGAGTCCCATCCACCTCCGAAGTTACGATCCAGCACCTCAACCAGCTTTGCTGCAGAGATATGACGTATATTCTCGTAAGTCAGGTCGGTCACTCGCATGATGGGGCGCTTCTTGATGGCCCACGCAAACTTCATGCCTTCCTCAAACTTAATCTGTGCTATCTTATAACCGCGTTTCTCATAGCTTTTCTTAACCAACAGCACGTCTTCCTTAATCTCTTCAATCAGGAATGCACTCTTGAAAATGTCAAGATAATGCTGTACGTTTTCTTTTACTTCTGCATCTTTCGCTGCAGCCTCCCACATACGTAAAACATCGTTCTCCTGGATATCCCAAACACTGCTTTTCGTGATTGCTTTAATGGAAAGAGCCGGATTGCTCTCAGGTTGTTGTTGCTTTGTTCTTGCCATATATTCTTGTTTTTTTCTGCAAATGTAAAAACTTTATTTTTTATTAGCAAGTTTTTCGGCGATATTTTTTGTAATTTTCGCATTTTAACGTAACTTTGTGGCCGAATTATGTCACAACCACTGGCTGAAAGGCTTCGTCCTCGCACTTTAGATGAGTATATCGGACAGGAACATCTGGTAGGCGAGGGGGCCGTCCTGCGTAAAATGATCGACGCAGGGCGTATTTCATCTTTTATCCTTTGGGGACCTCCGGGAGTGGGCAAAACCACGCTTGCACAGATCATAGCTCACAAGCTCGAAACGCCCTTTTATACCCTCTCTGCTGTGACCAGTGGTGTAAAGGATGTGCGCGATGTGATTGAGAAAGCCCAAAAGGGCCGATTCTTCAACGAGGCTTCGCCCATTCTGTTTATCGACGAGATTCACCGTTTCTCCAAGTCTCAGCAAGATTCCCTCTTGGGTGCCGTCGAGAAGGGCATCGTTACCTTGATTGGTGCGACCACAGAGAATCCGTCTTTCGAGGTCATCAGGCCGTTACTCTCCCGTTGTCAGCTTTATGTGTTGAAATCACTTGAGAAAGATGACCTGCTCAAATTGCTTGACAGAGCTATTACGACCGACGCCATTCTGAAGGAGAAAAATATTACGCTAAAGGAGACTGGTGCTATGCTTAGATATAGTGGTGGTGATGCTCGTAAACTTTTAAATATCTTAGAGTTAGTTACGGAATATGAAGTTTCGGGCGAAGTTGTGATTACCGATGAATTGGTTGAACAACGTCTCCAGCAGAATCCCTTGGCTTACGATAAAGATGGTGAGATGCACTACGATATCATCTCAGCCTTCATCAAGAGCATTCGCGGCTCTGATCCCGATGCAGCCCTCTATTGGTTGGCACGCATGATTGAAGGAGGTGAAGACCCGCAATTCATTGCCCGTCGCCTTGTGATCAGTGCTGCTGAAGATATCGGACTGGCCAATCCCAATGCCCTGCTATTGGCGAATGCTGCCTTTGATGCTGTCATGAAGATCGGATGGCCTGAGGGGCGCATCCCTTTGGCTGAAGCGACCGTCTATCTGGCCACTTCACCCAAGAGCAACAGTGCTTATCTGGGTGTAGATGCAGCCTTGTCGTTGGTTCAGCGCACAGGCAATCAGCCCGTACCTCTGCCCATCCGCAATGCACCTACACAACTCATGAAAGATCTGGGCTACCACGACGGTTACAAGTATCCTCACGACTTCCCAGGGCATTTCACGCCCCAGCAATATCTGCCCGATGCATTGGTCAACGAGCGACTTTGGCATGGGCAACATAATCCCAGTGAGGAGGTACTTTACCAGCGCATGGTGAACTACTGGGGCAAACGATACGAAGAATAATGGAGCAGGATCTGATCATATATATCATTGAGTTGCTGGGCACGTTTGCCTTTGCCATTTCGGGCATACGTCATGCTGCCGCCAAGCACTTCGACTGGTTCGGAGGCTACGTCTGTGGTGTGGCTGTTGCCATTGGTGGCGGAACGATTCGCGACGTCATGCTGGGCACTACGCCTTTCTGGATGACCACCCCTATATATTTAATATGTACGGGCGTAGCGCTGCTCACGGTGGTCTGCTTTGGCAAATGGATGGAACCGCTTAAAAATGCCTGGTTCGTGTTCGATACACTCGGATTGGCACTCTTCACGATAGCCGGTATTCAGAAAAGCCTCACGATGGGCCAACCCTTCTGGGTAGCCATTATCATGGGCTGCATCACTGGTTCTGCCGGTGGTGTCATTCGCGATGTACTGCTCAACAACGAACCCGTCATCTTTCACAAAGAGATCTACGCGATGGCCTGTGTGCTGGGCGGAGTCGTCTATTGGGCACTGGCTGCACTCGGACTCTCTACCGAAATCAGTGCAGTCATCAGTTTCGTTGTCACGTGTCTCATCCGTTTCTTAGCTGTCAGATACCACATCTCCCTGCCAGTCCTGAACGAAGAAAAGGTCAATAAGTAAAAAAATAAATACGTCAAATATATCCATGCCTGAACAGAACAATAACCCCAGAAGACAGAGAAAGCAACAGCCCGTTGATAACACCTACGGCCATCTTCAGCCTCAAGCCCTTGAGGTGGAAAAGGCTGTACTTGGTGCCCTGATGATCGATAAAGACGCATACGCTGTGGTTTGTGAAACCCTTCGTTCAGAGAGTTTCTATGAGCCGCGCAATCAGATGGTCTATACAGCCATTCGCGACTTGAGCATGGCAGAGAAACCCGTCGATGTGCTCACTGTCACCGAACAGTTGGCCAAGTTGGGAACCCTTGATGAAGTAGGGGGCCCGACCTATGTAGCCGAACTCAGTTCACGCGTAGCCTCTTCAGCCAATATCGAGTTTCACGCCAATATCGTCGCCCAGAAGTTCTTGGCTCGTCAGCTTATCTCGTTTGCCAGCGTCATTGAGACCAAGGCCTTCGACGAGACCATCGATGTCGATGATCTGATGCAAGAGGCCGAAGGTTCGCTCTTCGAGCTCTCTCAGCGCAACATGAAGAAGGACTATACAGCCATCGACCCCGTGATTGCGCAGGCTGTGAAGACTATTCAGAATGCTGCCAAGAACTCCGATGGACTCACAGGCGTTTCTACAGGCTATCACAAGCTCGACGATATCACCAGTGGTTGGCAGGCCTCCGATCTCGTTATCATTGCCGGTCGTCCTGCCATGGGTAAAACCTCGTTTGCCCTCTCTATGGCTAAGAATATCGCAGCCGACTTGCGCGTACCTATGGCCTTCTTCTCGCTTGAAATGTCAAATGTTCAGTTGGTCAACCGTCTCATCTCCAACTGCTGCGAGATTCAGGGCTCCAAGATTCTGAACGGCCAGTTGCAGCGCGACGAGTGGGACCGTCTTGACAAGCGTATCGGCAATCTGTTG
>Ga0265299_10003113_pt1 | contig 16421 bp, 15 predicted proteins | sample AusTroGonzalo_MG_4_FD_193485 | JGI IMG/M metagenome (GOLD analysis project Ga0265299, IMG submission 193485) | Bovine rumen microbial communities from tropical cattle in Woodstock, Queensland, Australia - Gonzalo_02 | ecosystem: Host-associated > Mammals > Digestive system > Stomach > Rumen ... | reverse complement strand
CCCCCGATTTTCACTTTTCCAGGGTGGTCGGGGGGATTTTTCTTATTCCCTACAAAGGTACAAAATTTCTATCACATTACAAATCAATTAGTTATAAACTTTCTTAATATTTTACGACAATCCCTAATTAAAATACATTGCGGTTTTATGCTGCAAAAATAGTGATTATATCCGAAACGTCCAAATTTCGGAGCAGCGAATGCAGAGAAAAGTTTCTCTTTCCCGCCTCACATGCTTCATGGTGACTACAAAGGGTGTATGGGATGTCATATCCAAGGTGACTTCTTGCTGATTTGGTTTGGCTAAGTAAATTGTGAAAATAGGAAATCCCCCACAATGGAATAGGGATTTCCTGTTGTCTGTTTACGGGGATTGCATTATCTTTGCAGCAGAATAATTTACTTAATCATTAAAAAGTTTAGGGATATGAAACAGACAGCATTTTTACTCAAGGCGCTTTTGGTTGTGACATTGATGGGATGGACGTTGGTAAGTAACGCCCAGCGGTATGAGGTTGATCGCGGTCACGTGTTTTTCGGTGATGAGGTGATGATGGAGGCTGATGCCCGGACCTTCGTTGATTTGGGTGGTGGTTATGCCAAAGACCGGATGAATGTGTATATGAAGGGCCATGTGCTGGAGAATGTCGATCCTTCGACGTTCCGTCTGAAGGAGCGTTCCACCTGGCGTCATCACAAGCACGAGGGGGTGGGGGAGCCTGACCCTACGCACAAGGGCTATTTCAAGACCACCTTTAACGTCTATTACGATGGCAAGAAGATTAATGCAATGGCTTCGTCGTTTGTGGAACTGGGTGGCGGCTATGCCAAGGACTCCTTCAACGTCTATTATTTCGGTGAGAAGTTAAAGGGTTGTATGGCATCAAACTTCGTGATCTTGGAAGGTGGCTATGCCAAGGATTCCTTCAGTGTTTACTATCGGGGCACTAAGGTGGAGGGTGCCGTGGCCTCTTCGTTTGAATATACGGGCAACGGATACGGTCAAGATCATTTCAATGCTTTCTACAAGGGAAAGAAGCTGAATTAAAGATACTTCCGATAGATGCGTCCTTTCTCGTCAATACGTGCCTCGCTGTGGGGGATGTCCTGAAGAGAAAGCTGGCGAATCTGACGGGCTACGCTGTGGGTGTTGTCGCGACGTGGGCCAACGCCTTTCTGCTGGATGAATGAGTGGATCAGTCCGCTGAGGAAACGACCCTTGCGGTCGGTCTTTATCTCGATGACGGGGGCATAGCCGGAGATTCCCTTGAGGTTCATGCCGTAGGGCGTGCAGAAGTTGCCGAGACTGTAGGCAATGAAACGGCCTTTATAGACTTCGGTGGCGCGTACGACATGCGGACCGTGCCCATAGACGATGTCGGCACCATGGTCGATGCAGAAATGGGCGAGACGGCGCAGATGACCACGCTTCTCCTTATAGAACGTCTCCATAGAGTCGGGCAGGTGGCTGTAGCGTGTGCCCTCGGCGCCACCGTGGAAGGAGACGATGACAAGGTCGGTGCGACTGACGAGGTCGTCGACAATGCGACCGACGGTGGCCAGCTCCTTATCTGTATGCTTCAGCGTATAGGCGTTATGGCCGAAGGCGCAGAGGCCGATTTTTAGTCCTTTACGCTCAATGACGGCTGTCTCGACGCGTCCCTCCAGTCCTGCGTATTTGATGCCCTGCTGATGCAGGACGTGTTCTGTTGAGATGATGCCTTCCTCACCGAAGTCGTTGGCGTGGTTGTTGGCCATACTCAGAAAATCGTAGCCGGCATCCTTCAGCCAGCGGCCATAGGTGGTGGGAGTGCGGAATGCGTAGGTGTTAGGACCTTCCTTGGTGCTCTTGCCACCGTCGCAAATGGCTCCTTCAAGGTTGCCTACGGCCAGGTCGGCACGTCGCAGGATGGGTTTGACGTCGCGAAATAGCATGGCTCCTTCGTGGCGGGGCAGCATGGTGTCGGGGTAGGTTGTGCCCATCATGATGTCGCCGGTCATGGCGACGGTAAGGGTGTCGGATGAAACAGAAAAGCTGGCTACAGCGTAGCCAGCTACTATGATGGTTGTGAAAAGTCTCTTAAACATATTGTGTTATTGCATTACGCGGCGAACACCAATGAAGCGTCGGGCATAGAAGCCGTCGCTGGAGTTGGTGATGGTCACACCCTTTGAAGTGCTGGCGTGGATAAAGCTGAAGGTCTGTGTCAGCGGGTCAACGTCGATGACGATACCTACATGGCCGACGTTACGACCGGAACGGGGACTGGTGAAGAACACCAAATCACCACGCTGCATCTCGCTGCGGCTGACAGGCATGTTCTTGGCGTACTGGTCGCGGCTGGAACTGCCAATCTCTACACCACCGGAGTTGCGGAAGACGTAGCTTGTGAAACCGGAGCAGTCGAATGCATTCGGACCTTTGCTGCCGCTGCGATAGCGGGCACCAATGTGCGACATGGCCTCGTCCATGATGTTGTTGATGGCCAAAGCGTCGTAGTTCAGATTGTCACCCTCTTCGTTGTACAGGAAGTCGTAGTTGTCGATTTCGTCAACGCGCTCTTGGAGCTCTATTTTTGGCTTCTGTACGGTGGCACGCTTCTTACGCACCTTACCACTGGCGAAGTCGCTGGCGGTGAGGAGAATCAGGAACGTTAAGAGAATGATTTTCTTACTCATTGGTTAGGTCGGTTGTTGATTGTTCAGTTTAATTGTATTTCAGAATCTGTCCCGGTTTCAGACGGTTGTTCTTATTGATACGGTTCAGCTTGCAGATAGCATCGACAGTGGTGTGACGCTTACGGGCAATGGAGTAAAGGGTCTCGCCCTTCTGTACCTTATGCAGGCGGGTGCTGACGGCAGCGGCTGAACGCTGGGCTACAGCAGCACTTGAACCGGGAATGTCAAGACGGTCTTCTGTAACGATGGAGGCACCACCGACACCACGCAGACGTGTGGCCTGAGCCGACTCCTTTGAATAGGTGGACTTGCGGAACATGTAGTAGTCGTCAACAACGTCCTGATTACGGAAGTCGAACATCAGTGCAGGGTTCAGGGCTACGCCGCAGAGGCGTGTCTCGAAGTGCAGGTGCGAACCGGTGGAACGACCTGTATTGCCACCCAGACCGATGGGGTCGCCAGCGCGAACGTCCTGATTGGGGGCTACGAGATGCTTTGACATGTGGCCGTAGATGGTCTCAAGACCGTTGTGGTGACGGATGACGACATAGTTGCCATAGCCGTTGGCCTCATAGCGTACTACGCGTACCTTACCAGAGAAAGCAGCACGGATGGTGTCGCCGATATATACCTTGATGTCCAGACCCTTGTGCTGGCGTCCCCAACGCGAACCGAAGTTCGAGGTGATCACACGGCTAGGTGTGGGCATGCAGAAGTGGCGAAGGTCAATACGGAAAGAGTCGGGCACAGCCGTAGCACGATGAGCGTTGACGTTCTCCCAATCCTGATAAAGGTCTGCAGCGGGCGACTCCATCTGTTCGTATTGAATCAAACGGATAAGTGCCACACTGTCGACAGCCTTCATTTTGCGGTCGATGGGAGCCTGACGTGCCAACAGGTCTTGTCCCTGTGTGGGGAGGGCTGCTAACATCATTAATACGGCTGCTAATATTGTCTTAAGATTCTTCATTTCCAATGGTTTTTTTATGCGATTCTCTTGCAAAAACAAGAACACGTCTGCAAAGGTACGAAAAAAAAATCGCGCAGCCAAGGCTTCTGGGTATCTGTTAACAGGTTTTGGTGTCTTTTAACACTCATTCCTGTGATTAATCGCACGTAATTGCCTGAGAAATAACCCTTAATTACGAAATCGCTCCCCAGTTGATGTTCGTTTTCTTGAGCTCCTTGAGCCTGCGCCAAAGGATGGCATAGCGCTCGGAGGTGCAGTCGGGATCGTCGTCGATAATCTGTCGTGCCTCGTCGCGTGCCATCTGTACCAGTTGGCCGTCGCGTGCAATGTCGGCAATCTTCAGGTCGAAAGCCATACCGCTCTGCTGTGTGCCTTCCAGATCGCCGGGACCACGCAGTTTCAGGTCGGCTTCGGCAATGCGGAAGCCGTCGTTGGTTTCGCACATGATATCAATACGTTTGCGGGTGTCGCTGGCCAGTTGCATATTGGTGACGAGGATGCAGTAGCTCTGATCAGCACCACGTCCGACACGACCACGCAGCTGGTGCAACTGTGACAGGCCGAAGCGCTGGGCTTCGAAGATGACCATCACCGAAGCGTTAGGTACGTTGACGCCCACCTCGATGACCGTTGTGGCAACGAGAATCTGTGTCTCGCCGCTGACGAAGCGCTGCATCTCGGCTTCCTTGTCGGCAGGCTTCATCTTACCATGGATTTTGCTTAACCGGAACTCGGGGAACACCTGGCGTAGCACCTCGTAGCCTTCCTCCAGATTCTTCAGGTCAATCTTCTCGCTCTCTTCAATCAGCGGGAAGACGAAATAGACCTGTCGGCCTTGGCGTATCTGATTGCGTATGCTGTCGTAGAGCGATGGCAGGCTACGGTCGAAAACGTGTTGAGTGACAACGGGTTTGCGGCCTGGTGGCAGCTCGTCGATGATGCTGACGTCGAGGTCGCCGTAAAGGGTCATTGCCAAGGTTCGTGGAATGGGGGTGGCCGTCATCACGAGGACGTGTGGCGGGTTCTGGCTCTTGTTCCACAGCTTGGCGCGTTGGGCCACACCGAAACGGTGCTGTTCATCGACAACCACCATGCCGAGGCGTGCAAACTGCACGGTGTCCTCGATGACGGCATGGGTGCCAATAAGGATATGGATGGTGCCATCGAGCAGTCCTTCGAGAATCTCCTGACGGCGTTTGCCTTTGACGATGCCTGTCAGAAGAGCCACGCGGAGGTTCATGCCTTGCAGGAAGTCCATGATGGTTGCCAGGTGCTGCTCGGCGAGAATCTCCGTCGGTGCCATGATGCAGGCCTGGTAGCCGTTGTCCAGGGCAATGAGCATCGACATCAGCGCCACGAGTGTCTTGCCGGAACCGACGTCGCCCTGCAGCAGACGGTTCATCTGGCGTCCGCTACCCATGTCGGCACGGATTTCACGGATAACCCTTTTCTGCGCTTCCGTCAATGGGAATGGCAGGTGATTATGATAGAAGTCGTTGAAGATGTCGCCAACATGTGAGAAAACGTAACCACGATACTTGCGGCGCTGGTCGCTGGCATAGCGAACGATGTTCAGCTGGACGTAGAACAGTTCTTCGAACTTCAGACGTGTTCGGGCACGCTCTAACTCCTTGGCCGACTGCGGATAATGGACAGCACGGAAAGCTTCGTCGCGACTGACGAGATGAAGACGACTGGTCATGAAATCGGGCAAGGTTTCGGGCAGTGGCGGCAGCTTCTCAATGAGCGTTTTCGTCAGCTTCTCCACAGAGCGGCTTGTCAGCCCCGCCTTCTTCATTTTCTCCGTTGTGTTGTAGTAGGGCTGCATGCCCATGGCGGTCACGTCGACCTTCGACGCATCGTCCATATCGGGGTGCTGCACTTGGATGCGGTTGTTGAAGACCGAGGGACGGCCGAAGACCAGATACTCTTGTCCTATCTTATATGTACGCGCAGCATACTTGCCGCCATTGAACCACACCAAGTCCATGATGCCAGTGCCGTCGGTGAAGTGGGCAACGACACGCTCCTTACGCGGTCCCATGGGGAAAACCTCGAAACTCAGGATGTGGCCGACGACCTGAACGAACGGCATGTCGCCAGTCAGCTCGTGAACGGTGTAGAGTCGCGTGCGATCTACATATTTATAGGGGTAGTACTCCAACAAATCGCCATAGGTTTCAATGCCGAGCTCTTTGCTCAGCATCTTCTTGCGATTGGGACCTACGCCCGGCAAGTACATGATGTCCTGGTCTAAGATGTTCAAGAGGTGAGAGGTGAGGGGTGAGAGGAGAGGATGGCCTCTGCGACGGTGATGTCGTAGGGCGTGGTGATTTTGATATTTTCGCGGTTGCCCTCGACGAGGGTGATGGCATAACCGTAGCTTTCCACTACACTGGCATCATCTGTGAAACCGTCGTTGTAGGGCTGGCGGTTGGCTGCCATAAGTAGCTGTATGTCAAAGGTCTGCGGTGTCTGCACAAGTCGATACTCGCCACGAGGGACGGTCGTTGAACCTTCGTTCTCCAGGTGACGAACGGTTTCTACCACAGGGATGACGGGGATGACGGCTTTTGCCGTGCGAGCCGTCTCGTAACAGTTGCGGATAACCTCGATATTGGGGAAGGGACGCACACCGTCGTGAACACCGACGACACCCTCGGCGTCATCGGGTATCAGGGCTAAGCCGTTCTGTACCGAGTGGAAGCGTGTCTCACCGCCATTGGCCAACCAATATGGCCCCCTCCCGGTCTCCCCCGACTGGGGGAGGGGTGTGGTTGCAGGCAAGGGAAATTCATACTCCTTGCAGAGTTCTTTCCAGTAGTCCTGCTGTGCCTCAGGCAGCACGAGAATAATCTGTAAGTCAGACGAATACTCACGGAAACGTTCGATGGTTCGCATGAGCACGGGCTTCCCACCTATCGGCAGGAACTGCTTAGGAATGTCGCTCCCCATGCGCAGGCCCTTACCGCCTGCCACGATAATCACATAATCCACGTCCTTTTTACTTTTTTACCTTTCCATTAGGTGTTTGAAACGCATGCCTTCGGCAATCTGGTCAGCCGTCTGCTTGTCAACCAGCTGACTAAGCAATTCGTAGGCATAAGGGAAGGCAGCAGCAGGGCCCTCGGCGGTGGTGATGTTGCCGTCGACGGTGACGAGGTCGCCAGTATAGGTGGCACCATCCAGCACCTTCTCAAAGCCCGGGTAGCAGGTGGCCTTCTTGCCCTCAAGCAGCCCCAGAGGTGCGAGCACGACAGCAGGGGCAGCGCAGATGGCAGCCACCTTCTTGCCGGCAGCGGCCTGATCGCAGACAGCCTTGCAGACACCCTCATGATCGTAGAGGTTGCTGGCGCCGGGCATGCCGCCAGGCAGCATCAGCAGGTCGGCATCCTGATAGTCGGATTGCTCAAATTGTATGTCGGCTTCGATGTTTACACCATGTGCAGATTCTACCAACGGGAACTCCGTGGTGCTCACCGTGATAACCTCTACACCACCACGACGCAGCACGTCAATGGGTATCAAGGCCTCGACCTCCTCGAAGCCGTCTGCTAAGAATACATAAACTTTTGCCATAATCTCTTCGTTGTTTCAGGAAAAATACTTAAATTTGCAGTCGCGAAGATACTTCGCCGATTTTTACTCGGCAAAGATAGTAATTCTTTTTGAAACAACGAATAATCAACGGGGAAAAATGACGCAACGCAAGCTAAGATTCGCCCTTTTTGGCAATATTTACCAAGTCAAGAAGTCGGCCAGCATCCAAAAGGTACTGTCGACCATCGCCCGTTACGGGGGAGAATTGTATGTCGATATGGAGTATTACTACTTCCTGAAAGACAACCAGCATTTGGATATTCATGCCACGAAAGTGTTCTCGAACGATGACTTTACGGCTGATTTTGTCATCTCCATGGGAGGCGATGGCACCTTTCTGAAGGCAGCCAGTCGGGTAGGGAAGAAGGATATCCCCATTCTTGGCGTGAATATGGGGCGTCTCGGCTTTTTGGCCGACATCAGTCCCGATGACATTGAACGCACGATGGAGGCGCTCCACCATGACGACTATGCCATCGAGAGCCGTGCAGTCATTGAGGTGGAGGTTGATGGTAAGCCGATGGGTGATTGTAGCTATGCGTTGAACGATGTGGCGATACTGAAACGTGACACGGCTTCAATGATCAGTGTCAGTGCACGAATCAACGGACAGTTGCTGACAACCTACCAGGCCGACGGCCTCGTGATATCGACGCCGACAGGTTCTACGGCTTATTCCCTGTCGAACGGTGGCCCCATCATTGTTCCCGGGACGAAAGTGTTTTCCATGACGGCTGTTGCGCCACATTCGCTGAATGTCCGTCCTATCGTGATTCCTGACTCTTCGGTGATAGAACTCGATGTGGAGAGTCGTAGCCATTCGTTCCTGGTGGCCATCGACGGACGGTCGGAGAAGTGTAAGGAGGGTTCGAAGATTACCCTTAGACGCGCACCTTATTCTATTAATGTGGTGAAGCGTTCCGATCACCGCTATTTCAATACGCTACGTGAGAAAATGATGTGGGGAGCCGATGTTCGATAAACTGCTGAATCCAGAGAGTAACTATACCGTACCCCAATTGCTTCGGTGGCTTTGGCGTATTCTGAAAGGTAACCGTCGGCAGACGCTGATGAATGTCTCCATCGGTGTCGTGGGTGTGGGCGTCAGTCTGCTGATGGTGCTGGTCATGCAGCGGACTATTGATGTCGCTTCCGGCGTGCGAGAGGGCTCGGTCTATTGGGGCGTGGCGACAATGGGTGGACTGATACTCTGTGAGTTTGCCTTGAACATCCTGCGTGTCTGGATAAAAAACATTCTTGGCGTCAAGGCGCAGAACCTCATGCAACAGAAAATCCTGGATCGTCTGCTTAGATCGGAATGGCGCGGCAAGAACGCCTATCACACTGGCGACGTCATCAACCGTATGGAGATGGATGTCAAGACCGTAGTGGATTTTGTGACGGAGACATTGCCGAAGTCGTTGTCCGTAGTTCTGATGTTCTTTGGCGCATTCTTCTATCTCCTACAGATGGATACATGGCTCGCTGTTACTACTGTTGGTATTCTCCCACTCTTTGTGGCGGTCAGTCGTATCTATGTGGCACAGATGCGCAAGTTGTCGCGTCGGGTGCGTTCCAGTGACAGCCGCATACAGAACCTGCTGACGGAGGCCGTTCAGCATGTGACACTGCTGAAGACGATGGAGGCAGAAGACCGGATGGTCGGACAGCTGGAGGGGCAGCAGGCTGAGCTGCGTCACCATGTGCGTCAGCGTACCAAGTTCTCCATTGTGTCGAATCTGTTTGTCAATGGCGGCTTCTCGCTGGGTTATCTCATCGCATTCCTTTGGGGAGCAGTCCGACTGAGTGCCCACACCATCACCTTCGGACAGATGACTGCTTTCCTGCAGTTGGTTTATCGCATACAGGGCCCGGCACGTGATATGATTCGTCTGGCACCGGCATTCGTCAGCGTGTTTACGGCAGCAGAGCGCTTGCTGGAACTGGAGGAGGTGCCTATGGAGTGTCAGGGTAAGGGCGATTCGTTCCAAGGTATATGCGGCATTCGCTTGCAGGATGTCTGCTTTGCCTATCAGGAGTCAGACGCTCCCGTCATTCGTCATCTCTCGTTTGATTTCAAGCCTGGCACATGTACGGCTGTTATCGGTGAGACGGGTGCAGGCAAGACAACGCTTATCAGACTGATTCTGGCACTGATGCAGCCGTCGGAGGGAAGTGTGGAAATTTACGATGAGACACGCCATGCTGAAATATCCCCACAGCACCGTTGCAATATGGTGTATGTGTCTCAGGGGAACACGCTTCTTAGCGGAACTATTCGTGATAACCTGTTGCTGGCTTCACCCCATGCTACTGACGAAGAACTGTGGGAGGCATTGAGAATGGCTTGTGCAGATTTCGTGGCAGAGCTGCCTCAGCAACTTGATACGGTCTGTTCGGAGTCAGGCGGCGGACTATCCGAGGGTCAGGCACAGCGTATCGCTATTGCCCGTGCCTTGCTGCGCAATCGTCCAGTGATGCTCTTTGATGAAGCAACGTCAGCTCTTGATCCCGAAACAGAACGCCGACTTCTCAAGCAGGTGTTGGGCAACCGTCAGAAAACCATTATCTTTATTACTCACCGTACTGCGGTCTTGGATTATTGCGACCAGACTTTGCGCATAGAATAAATAAGGAACGTGCGCGTTAGTCGAGAGGCAGGGAGATGATAAAGCGGGCTCCATCCGTGTAGTTGGTGTCGAGCGTGACGTCGCCTCCAAGTTGGCGGGCTATACGGCGTGCCAGAGGCAGTCCTAAACCAATACCGTCCTTATAGTTGTCAATCTTGTAGAAATGGTTGAAAATCTTTTCCCGGTCTTCTTCGGGAATACCCTTGCCATTGTCTGTGACACTGATCTCAACTTGTTGGGTTGTTTTGTTGTGGGAACTCCTCACGGTGATGGTGCCATTCTCAGTAAACTTGCAGGCATTATTGAGCAGACATTCCAGAGCCTTCTGAACCTCCTCTTTGTTGGTCTTGATCATAAAGGAGTCACGCAGGTCGGTCTTGACAAGTATCTCTGATGTGCAATGGGCAGGTTTCTCGAATACGTTGATAGCCTCGCGAATCAGTTCGTTGCAGGAGATGTTGTCTTCCTTGGTGATGTATCGTACGGATTCTTTGTTTGAGATGTCAAGCAGTTCCTCGATGATTCGTGTGATGTTGCTGGAACTTTTTTGAATGCGGTTCGATATCTCCTGGCGCTCCTCGGGAGAGGCGGCGAAGTTTGGAGAACTGACAATCTGTGCGAAACCACTGATGATGTTCAGCGGCGTGCGGATCTCGTGGTTCATGTTGTTCAGGAAGTTGGTCTTCATGCGCTCTGATTCCTGAGCTTTGTCGCGTGCAATCTCCAATTCCTTGTTCTTGCGTTTGAGCTCTTGCATGCTCAATCGGCGACTCCTCATGAAATAGTGTAGAATGAAGATGATAATGGCTGCAAGGCAGATAATCAGGATGTAGCCACGCTCCTTCAAGTGAGCCATTTCGTTCTTATGCTCCATTTTGGCCATCTCGAGATCGTTGGCTGTCTCTATGAGCTCCTCGCTCATGATGACGTTGTTGACGGAGTCCTTCACCTGTTGATAGCGTTCCAATGCCAACACTATCTTTGCATTGTCGCCCGTTTCCTTAATGATGTCCAACTGGAACTTGGAGCGATCAGTGGCATTGGTCAGCTTCTGCGTGAAAGCCATGGCGTCGTTGTATCGTCCGTCACGCGTCAGCTTGCAAATCATGACATAATTAAAATAGGTGTAGCTGAACTCGTCGGAATACTCCTTCTCCAGTTGCCGATACTCTCTGTAGCATTCGTCCACCAGTTGCCAGTCGTGCATGATGAAGGCGATGATGGTCTTAAAGCCGATGGCATCACTGTATTCGTATCTTAGGTTGGCGTCCTTGATGATGGAGATGGCGGCCTCTAAGTGCTTTAATGCTTCAGCCGGTTTCTGGTCCATCTCAATGTTGGCCAGGTCGAAATATATATTGATAAGGTTGTCGGGATTGGAGTTGTCGACCTCTTTGATGGCTTTTTCAAAATATTGCTTGGCCAACTCCAGATTACCCTTCATGGAGTATATCATGCCAATCAGGTAGGTAGCGCGGAAGTATTCGTTGCTACACTTGCGCTCGAACATATCGTCCTGCATGGACTTGGCCTTCTTCATGGCCCGATAGAAGTGGTTGAAGTTGATGTCGTGCAGAATTTCGTCCTCGTAGCCTTTATAGTATTGGCGAAGGTCACCCTTTTCTAGATTGTACTGGCGATAGTCGTTGGCTACCAGATAGAAAGAGTCCTCGTGTGTATCGTTAAAATATTTTCGGAGATCATTGAGCAGTTGTTCAGCCTTCTCGTCTTTGGCCTTGGCGTATGCCGAGGGGTGTCCAATAAGCAGTCCGGTGAATAGGAAAGTAATGAATAATAGTCTCATTGGTTGTTTATGTTTCTGTATTTCACTGCAAAGGTAAGGGAAAAAACTATAATATAATAAGGTGGGAATGTTAAAAAAGTTTTATTGTCTTTATTTTCTTGCCAAAAAGTTTGGAGCGAGTGAATAATTGTACTACTTTTGCGGTGTAATAGCAAAGTAGTACACCAAAACACTAACCAATATGATTGAAGTAAACAACATCAGTTTTAAGTACGCAGGTCAGAAGAACCTGGTATTCGATGATTTCAGCCTTAAGCTGGAGGAGAACAACATTTATGGTCTTTTAGGTAAGAACGGAACAGGTAAGTCAACGCTGCTGTATCTTATCAGCGGTCTGCTGCGTGCAAAGAAAGGTTCTGTTCGTTTCGATGGCATTGAAACAAACAGGAGATGCCCCGAGACACTGCGCGAGATTTTCATCGTGCCTGAGGAGTTCGACCTGCCTGCCATGTCGCTCGAACAGTATGTGAAGATTAACGAGCCGTTCTATCCCCGCTTCAGCCGCGAGGTCTTGGAGGCTTGCCTGAAGGATTTTGAACTCTCGATGGATGTGAAACTGAATGCCCTCTCGATGGGCCAGAAGAAGAAAGTGTTTATGTCGTTTGCCCTCGCTGCCAATACGAAGCTGCTGCTGATGGATGAGCCGACAAACGGTCTTGATATTCCTTCGAAGTCGCAGTTCCGCAAGGTGGTGGCACAGTACATGACGGAGGAACGTACACTGATTATCTCAACTCACCAGGTTCACGATGTGGAGTCGCTGCTCGACCACATCCTGATACTCTCTCAGCAGAAACTGCTGCTTGACGCACCTGTAGCAGAGATTACAGACAAGTACACCTTTGAGTATCGTACACCCGATCAGATGGAGGATGCGCTTTATGCTGAGCCCTCGCTGCAGGGAAATGCCGTGATTGCACCTCGCAAGGCCGATAGCCCTGAGACACAGATTAATCTGGAGTTGCTGTTCAATGCCGTGAACGAAGGGAAAATCTAAACTAATAGATAATTGACAATTACGCATTAAGATTAAGCATTGACAGTTATGAAACAGTTTAATTTCAATAGATTCGGAAAGCTGGTACGCTGGTCGCTGACCAACGACAGGAACTACTATGTAAGGAGTTTCCTGCAGGTGCTGGCGGTGCTGGCACTGATATACCTGGGCTTTTCGACGGGATTTATAGGTTATGGCGGTCCTGGCAGTTATGACGGTCATGGCAGATGTTCTTTTGCGGGTTATTTTCCTTGCTTGATTATCACCATATTCATGTTCGCTTTCTCCATCATCGTCGGACCTTCGCTGATGTTCTACAGTATGAGGGGAAAGCACGAGCGCCAGGCGCTGCTGATGTTGCCGGCCTCAAATCTGGAGAAGTACCTGATGCGCTATTCCACATGGATCATCCTGTTGCCAATCTACTTGGTAGCTTTCTTCTCTGCCGATTTGATTCAGTATGTGGTGAACTGGCTGTTGGGACATGACTACGCAACGTTTGTGACTGGATTCGTTTTTGATACACGTTACCATTGGAAATATCTTGAAAATGAGCAATTGTTAGGAAACTTCGTTACAGGTTTGTGGCTTCATTCCGTCTTTGCTCTTGGTGCTACGTTTTTCCGTTCTCGCAAATATGCCGGCATATTGACGGTTTTTGTCCTCATTACCTTGGGTATGCTATGGATATGGCTGTTTGGCGATAGTTCGAAAGAAGCAGGTATGCAATCCAATACGATGGATGCAGTCAGCATCATCATCTATGCTGTATTGTCACTGGTCAATTTCTGGCTGTCTTACAAACTGTTCTGCAGGACGCAGGTGATAGGTAAGTTTGTGAATCTTTGAAGAGTAAAAAAGTAAAAAGGTAAAAAATATGAATAGTTTCAATTTCAATAGATTCTGCCAGACGCTGCGCTGGGTGATAGCCAATGATTTTCGCTCGCTGGCGGTATGGACGGTAGGATATGCAGCGTGTATTTTCCTTGCAGAGATGTTTATCCTCGCCATCAATAATTGGGGGTCTTATTACGACGTTCTCAGACATAGCGTAGCCGATTTCCCGATGGTGTTTATCATTATTGCCATTCTGATAGGTTTAAGTATGATCTTCCTGAGCTACGGGAAGAAGGCGAAGCGCGAAGCTCTCCTGATGCTTCCGGCTACGAACCTGGAGAAGTTCCTCTCGGCAATGCTTTATGTTACGGTAGTCTGGACGTTGGCCGTGTTCCTCTCCTTCGTCGTGGGTGATACGTTGAGAATGGTGATTCGCGCCGTGATGTATAACAACGAATGGATTTCTACTGTACCAATGGTGTTGGAGGGTCTGATGCCCGATGCTTTTGATTCGCACTCTTGGGCCGTCGAGCCGACACATTTCACGGTGGCAAAGATCTTCTGTGCAGTTTCCATGATTACTTGGGTACACTCGCTCTATACGCTTTGCGGCACCTTGATGCGCAAGTATGCCTTTGTGGTGGCTACTGTGGTGGCTCTCTCGTCTTGCATCTTCACCTTGTGGGTAGCATTCGATAAGTTACATATCGACATGTTCTATGGAACCTTTCATAACGGTGAACCTGTCTATGAGATTGGTCCCTTGGGCTGCTTCCTCTGCGTAATACTTCCTCTGCTCACCGTGTTCAACTACTGGGCGTCGTTCTGTATCTTCAAGGGTTTTCAGTTAATAACTAATAAATGGATTAATTATGACATTCTCAAACGATAAAGCAATCTATGTACAGATGGCTGACCGCCTCTGTGACGAGATACTTGCAGGCAAGTATCAGGATGACGACCGCATTCCGTCGGTCCGGGAATATAGTGTGCTGTTGGAGGTGAATACCAACACGGCAGTGAAGGCCTACGACGAGCTGGCTCGCGCGAACATAATTTATAATAAGCGTGGCTTGGGCTACTTCGTGACGCCTGGAGCCAAGAAGCAGATACTGAAGGAACGCAAGAAGGAGTTCATGAAAGAGCGCCTGCCTGAGCTGTTCCGACAGATGCAGTTGCTGGGAATTTCGTTAGAAGATGTTAAAGTTGCGTACGATTTGCAGCAAAAGGCATAGTTCCTGCGTCTAAAGAAAAGAACTAAGGTAAAAAGAACTTAACCAATGATTCATTTACAGGACATCAACAAAACCTATCAGGGCGCACAGCCGCTCCATGTGTTGAAGGGTATTAACCTCGATATCCAGGAGGGCGAGTTTGTCAGCATCATGGGTGCATCAGGATCGGGCAAGTCAACACTGCTTAACATCCTGGGTATCCTCGACAACTACGACTCTGGAACCTATGAACTGGCAGGCGTCCCCATCTGGAACCTCTCAGAGCGTCGTGCTGCCGAGTACCGAAACAAGATGATCGGTTTCATCTTCCAGTCATTTAATCTCATCTCGTTTAAGACCGCCGTGGAAAACGTTGAGTTGCCATTATTTTATCAAGGGGTGTCCAGGCGTAAGCGTCATCAGATGGCTCTGGAGTATCTGGAGCGTCTGGGCCTTCTCGACTGGGCCAATCACTACCCCAACGAACTGTCGGGAGGACAGAAGCAGCGTGTGGCAATTGCCAGAGCACTCATCACCCATCCGCAGATTATTCTGGCCGATGAGCCTACAGGCGCACTCGACTCGAAGACGTCTGTGGAGGTGATGCAGCTGCTCAAACATCTGAACAGTGACGAGGGCATGACCATCGTCGTTGTGACACACGAGAGCGGCGTAGCCAACGAGACGAATAAAATCATACATATTAAGGACGGCGTCATCGGACAGATAGAGGAGAACCTCAATCACGATGCCTCGCCCTTCGGCAGTGGAGGACTGATGAAATAGGATTTCCAGGGTAAATCAAGGAAAAAGAGAAAACTATGCATGATATAATATCAGAAATATGGTCGACGGCACGGCGTAATAAGCTCCGTACTTCGCTCACCGGCTTTGCTGTGGCGTGGGGCATCTTCATGCTCATTGTGCTGCTGGGTGCGGGCAACGGACTCATCAACGCAAACCTGAAGCAGAGCGACCGTTTCCTGAGCAGTTCGATGGTGGTCTATGGCGGATGGACGTCGAAGCCCTATCAGGGACTGAAGGAAGGTCGTGACATACGTCTGCACGGACGTGACATGGAGATTACCGAAAAGGAGTTCTCGCAGAATGTTGACGAGGTGGGTGCACAGTACAACACGTCGACAAGCATCAGCCTTGGACAACAATACATCAGTACGACCATCAGTGGCGTGTATCCCAATCACACGAAGATTAACAAGGTGGAACTGCTGCAAGGACGTTTCGTCAATGATATCGACGTAAAGGAAAGCCGCAAGGTGCTGGTGTTGGGCAACAAGCAGGCAAAGGAACTGAAGTGTCATGTAGGCGATTTCGTGAGTGTTGGTAATCTTGCCTTCAAGGTGGTTGGCATCTATAAGGAGAACGAGAACGGACGTGCCGATGCGTTCAGCAGCTACACTGCCATCAAGCGCATCTTTGGTGCCAACACCGACGATGCCGGTCGTATAGAGTTCACGTTCCACGGACTAACTACGGGTGCGGCCAACGAGGCTTTTGAGAAAGACTACCGCCGACGTCTGAACGCAGAGCACCAGGCTCATCCCGATGACGAGGATGCCGTATGGCTGTGGAACCGCTTCACGCAGAACCTGCAGATGGAGCAAGGCATCGGCATCATCCGCACGGCGCTATGGATAGTTGGTCTTTTCACACTGCTCAGCGGTATTGTG
>Ga0265299_10003111_pt1 | contig 16425 bp, 9 predicted proteins | sample AusTroGonzalo_MG_4_FD_193485 | JGI IMG/M metagenome (GOLD analysis project Ga0265299, IMG submission 193485) | Bovine rumen microbial communities from tropical cattle in Woodstock, Queensland, Australia - Gonzalo_02 | ecosystem: Host-associated > Mammals > Digestive system > Stomach > Rumen ... | reverse complement strand
CGTCCACTGCCAGGCGTTGAGCCGCTCGCCGAAGAGCAGCAATGCACCGATCAGCGTCCACATCGGGCGCGTGGCCTGCATGGGGCTGACAACCGATATGGGCAGGTGTTTCAACGACACGAACGCGAACACCCAGCTGCTGAGCACGATCACCGACTTGAGTAACGTATACAGATGCGCCTGCCAGTCCAGCTCCGGTACCATCAGCGGCGTGCCGCTCATCCACTCCGGATGCAGGCGCGACAGCAGCAACGGCACAGACAGCAGCGCTGCCGACACGCACACGCTGAGCGTCAGCACGTCCACCACACGGTTGCCGCGCAGAGCGATCTTCTTGCTCACATCGTAGCAACCCAGGCATAAGGCAGAAACAAAAGCTAAGAGTGTCCACATGGCTCACGGCAAGGATGTTAGCGCGCACTGCGGCGGAAGAAGTGGGCAACGACCGCCACGCTCACCACGCCGATGATCATGCCGGCAAGCACATCCATCGCGAAATGCTGGCTCAGGTACAGGCGCGAATACGAACTGACAGCTGCCAACACGAACAGCAGCAGCTGCACGGCAATGCTTGCAGCGGGGGAGAGCCGGCAGCGGGCTGTGAGCAGGGCGCACAAGGCGAAATACAGGCAGAAGAAAGTCGTGGCGTGACCCGACGGGAAGCTCAGAAAATAATGCATCCGCACGCCCTCGGTGAGCGGCAGCGAGACATCAGGCATATGCTCCGCGAACCAGCTCAGCGGGCGCGGGGCGCAGACGAGGTGTTTCAGCGATTGCGTGACGATCGTAGACAGGATAAGCGAGCCGCCCACAAACACGCCCGCCTGCCAGCGCCACAGCAGCAGACCTACAGCCACCACGTACGGCAACCAGTGGCAGGTGTCGGAGAGGACGGGCATCAGCCAATCGCCGAACGACGAGTGGTGGTCGCAGAGCAGCAGGTGAAGCGTACCCTTGTCGAGCGTACAAAGAGCAATGGTTAGCGACACGACAGACGCTAACCATAAACCCAGGAACACACTATTGCGCTTGATGCCTTCTGCTAATGTCATGATAGAAATCAGAAGTCAGAAATCAGATATCAGATAGATTATTTTCCCAGGATAGAGTAAGTACGGTCACCGACCAGGATCAGCAGTTGTCCCTCCCGCAGGATCTTGTGCGGTGCGGTTGTGGCGGCCTGAGTAGGCAGGGTGGTTGCTGTGTTATCGCCATACGGATCACCGTAGCTCTGCGTCAGGGTCGTGAAGTCAACTGTCTGCCCCTGCTTGTTACCCCATATGTACTCAACCAGTTCGGGATAGTCGATGAACGGGTTGCGGTTGCCCTGGATCTTGTTGACCTCGATGGCACGTGTTAGCTCTTTCTCACTCACGGGGTCGAGGCGATGCCAGCTCACGAGCAGGTCTCTGAGCCAGGGTTGGAACTCCTGCCAGCCGTCGTTGGTCATGGCTACGCCCGGTTCGCCTTTATCGACCCAGGTGAGCGAGTCGCCGTAGCAGGTAGCAATATAGAAGTATGCGCGTGCGAAGTCGCCCTTGTACTCGTCGGCAGGGCAGAACACGCGTGTCAAGCCGTAGGCTTCGCCGCTACCCGTGACGAACGAACCGTTGTTGAACGAACTGTCGGCAGGTATGCCCGGTGCGTGGTTGGACTTGCTACGGTTAGCCGAGTAGTCGCCCGGTACGAGGTGGAACAGGTCGCAATAGGCAGGATTGACATCACCGCCCCACCACGACTTGGGCAGCATATGCTCGATATCGAAATCTGCCACACTGGCTGTCGGTCTTTCGGGGTTGAAGTAACGGACGTTGTTCGAATACATGTCCAGCACCTGATTGGTGATTGTATCGCGGTCGGTGTGGTAGAACGCATCCCAGGTCTTCTTGGAGCCGCTGCCGTACCTGTATCGCTTGCCGCAGCAGATGATATATCCCAGGTGGCTCTTGAGCGTGGAGTCGGCGGTGTATTGCGCGAACTCGTAGTACAAGCCCGGCATAGCGCCTACGCTCATACGGGTGGTATCCAGATCGAACGTGCCGGCACCCGATCCTTTGGGCTTGACTGTCAGTTCTACGGGCAGTTTATGCAGTTGCTGCTGTCCGTTGATACCTTGCGCTACGGCAATGACTGTATCCTTGTACGGTATAGCCTGGCTTGGCGCTGCCGACATAGTTATGCTATAGGAGACAGTGGCTTCACCTCCGGCTGAAGGCAGGATGGTCGGCGTGAGCGAGAATTTGCTGCCGGATTTCAGGCTCAGGCTTATATCCCCGCTTATGTTCCTGCCCACAATCTCGAAGCCGATAGCATCCTCCATCGGTTCATCTTCGCTTACCCAACCCACAGAACCAAGATTAAGCGTGGCATACTGCATCTCCAGTACCGGTCGCCCGGGGTGGGGATTCTCGGCTTCGAACACGATCTTCTGCACGTACCAGCGGTTCTTGGAAGCTACTTTAGCTGCAAAGGTAATGCTGTCGTAGTCGGCATTGAGCGTGAATACGTACGGACGAATCTCAGCCCTGTGACCGGTTTCCCATAACTGATCTTGTCCACAAAAGGTGAATCCTTTCGTTCGTGTTGTGTCGTCCTTGTGCGAATAGGCGGCGGCATATACAGTCATTGTGGTAATATGATAGGTGTCATCCAAGCCTATGTGCAGTTCACCTTTTTCGCCAGCCGTGCCACCCTTAATGCCAAAACCTTCCTTGGCGCGGTAGATCTTGTTGGCAAGCAGGATCGAACTGACGCAGTTGTCAGTAGCGCTGAGCACGATATTGTTAAGCTCGTCAGTAGGACTCGACGAGTCGGCATTGCCGCTGTTGAACACAATGGTGTAGGTCTCCGCCGATAGACTGAATGCGAAGAACGCTGCAAGCAGAAGGGTGAGAGTTCGTTTCATGGGATTATTATTTTTCAGGAAAGAGATTCGCTACCACGTACCACAGGATGATTCCCGTGCCGCTGAACATGGCGTATCGGTAGTTATCCCGCAGCACTGCCATCGTGCAGCACAGAGCCAGGATCAGCACGCAACCGATCAGGAACACGTACCGCGTCTTGTTCGCGCTCCACGTCAGGTCGTGGAACTTGAGCGAGAAGAACGGCAGTTCGCACACCAGCAGCCAGCAGCTCAGTGCCACCACTCCTATCATCGCCCAAGGCAACCAGGTGCCCCACGAAGCCATGTCCGGGAACGTGGCCACCAGCGATGCCCAGAAGATAGCATTAGCCGGCGTAGCAAGACCGATGAACGAGCTGGTCTGACGCTCGTCGATATTGAACTTAGCCAGGCGCAACGCCGAGAAGGCTGCCATGACGAGTGCCAAGGCTGACCACCAACCCCAGGCGTAGTTGCTGTTCTCCGTCGAGAGACGAATAGCCTGCATCACCATCACCGAGGGTGCCAGGCCGAAAGTGATAACATCAGCCAGCGAGTCGATCTCCTTGCCGATAGGGTTCTTGACGTTCAGCGCGCGCGCCGACAGGCCGTCGCAGAAGTCGAACAGCGCACCCAGGATGATCATGCCCAGGGCACAATGGAACAAACCTTCCGCTGCCAGCATGACAGCCAGAGCACCGCACAAGAGGTTGCAGCAGGTGATAATGTTGGGAATATGCTTTTTCATGAACGTAATTGTTTCAGTTGATTCTCAATAGCTTCGATACGAGCCAGGGCGTCGTGCTCCTTCTTGCGCTCGAGCTCCACGATCTCGGGCTTGGCGTTCTGTACGAAGCGCTCGTTGCTCAGCTTGGCCTGTACGCCGCGCAGGAAGCCCTGCTGGTGCTGCAGGTCGGCCTCGAGCTTGCGGATCTCCTCCTCCACATTGATGAACGCATCCATCGGAATAGCGAACTCCGTGGTGCCCACGATGAACTTGGCGCAGTTGGCGCCGGTGTCGCCATGCATGGCGACATCTACATTGGCGAGCTTGGCAACGATCGGGTTGAGTGCCACCGGCGAGATGAGCGTCAGCTGCTCCTTGGGGGCGATGTTCTTCGAGGCACGGACGTTACGGATGCCGGCGATGATCGCCTTGATCTCCTCAACCTCGGCGAGAAGACCGGCTTTGCCTGTTAGACCGCTATCGCTGTTCGACCGCTCCGCTGCCAGACCGGCTTTGCCTGTCAGACGGCTGGTCATGATGCTCTCGCCCGGCTTGCGCTCGTAGATGTTCTGCCACAGCTCTTCGGTGATGAACGGCATGAACGGGTGCAGCAGCACGAGCAGACGGTCGAAGAACGCCATCGATGCCTCGTACGTCGCGCGGTCGATAGGCTGCTGGTAGCCCGGCTTGATCATCTCCAGATACCAACCCGAGAACTCGTCGCAGTACAGCTTGTAGATCTCCATCAGCGCTTCGCTCAGGCGGTACTTGCTCAGCAGGTCGGCAATCTCGGCAGCTGTCTCGCCAAGCTTGGCATCGAACCACTCGATAGCATATCGGCTCGTCTCGGGCTGCGGGATATCGGCTACCTCCAGGCCTTTGATCATGCGGAAGCAGTTCCAGATCTTGTTGCAGAAGTTGCGGCCTTGCTCGCAGAGCGAGTCATCGTACAATATATCATTGCCGGCAGGTGCTGAGAGCAGGATACCCATACGCACACCGTCAGCACCGTACTTGGCAATCAGCTCCAGCGGGTCGGGACTGTTGCCGAGTGACTTCGACATCTTACGGCCGAGCTTGTCGCGCACGATTCCTGTGAAATAGACGTGACGGAAAGGCATCTTACCTACATACTCATAGCCCGCCATGATCATACGTGCCACCCAGAAGAAGATAATATCCGGACCTGTCACCAGATCGGCCGTGGGGTAGTAGTAGTTGATCTCTTTATTGCCCGGGTTCTCTATGCCGTCGAACAGGCTGATAGGCCACAGCCAACTCGAGAACCATGTATCCAGCGCACCCTCGTCCTGCACGTAGTTGCCTTCGGGCTTGGTCTCGCTGACGATGATCTTGTCGTCGGGGTAGTTCTCGAGGCCTGTCTGTGCCAGCAGGTCGGCATCGTAGTAGGCGGGTATGCGGTGTCCCCACCACAGTTGGCGCGAGATACACCAGTCCTTAATGTTCTCCAGCCAGTTGCGGTAGGTGTTCTTGTACTTGGCGGGGTAGAACACGATGTCATCGTTCATCACCGGCGGCAGGGCGATATCGGCGAAGTGCTTCATGCGGATGAACCACTGCAGCGACAGCCGCGGCTCGATAGGCACGTTCGTGCGCTCCGAGTAGCCGACCTTGTTGTCGTAATCCTCCACATGATCCATCAGTCCTGCGGCAATGAGGTCTTCCGCCATCTGTTTGCGGCAGTCGAAGCGATCCAGGCCGTGGAACTTCTCCACGTTCTTGCGGATCTCCGGCTCGATAGTGTCGAGGTTGATATGGGCGTCGGGCGTAAAGATATCGTACGCAATGAGGTTATGCTGCTGCCCGAGCATATAGTCGTTCACGTCGTGTGCCGGCGTCACCTTCAGGCAGCCCGTACCGAAACCGATCTCCACATAACGGTCTTCGATGATAGGAATCTCGCGACCTACGATAGGTATGCGCACGTGCTTGCCGCGCAGCCATTGGTTCTTCTCTTCTTTGGGGTTAATGCACACCGCTACATCGCCGAAGATCGTTTCCGGACGGGTAGTTGCTACGATGGCATACTTGCCCGGCTCCTCCACTACCTCATACTTCAAGTAGTAGAACTTCGAGTGCTCGTCGTGGTAGATCACCTCCTCGTCGCTGAGCGCTGTCTGACGCTCGGGATCCCAGTTCACCATGCGCAGTCCGCGGTAGATGAGGCCTTTCCTGTACAGGTCGCAGAACACTTTGATCACGGCACGCGAACGCGTCTCGTCCATCGTGAAAGCCGTACGATCCCAGTCGCACGAGCAACCGAGCTTGCGCAGCTGCTTGAGGATGATGCCTCCGTGCTCGTCCGTCCACGCCCAGGCGTGCTTGAGGAACTCCTCGCGCGTGAGGTCGGATTTGTTGATGCCTTGCTCCTTCAGGCGCTTGATCACCTTGGCTTCCGTGGCGATGGAGGCGTGGTCGGTACCCGGCACCCAGCAGGCGTTCTTACCCTCCAGACGCGCACGACGTACCAGAACGTCCTGGATCGTCTCGTTGAGCACATGACCCATGTGCAGCACACCCGTCACATTCGGCGGAGGAATAACTACGGTAAACGGTTCGCGGCCATCCGGCTCGCTGTGAAACAGATTATTATCCAGCCAGTACTGATACCGGCGCGCTTCAATCTCTGTAGGATTGTATTTCGACTCCATATTTAAAATATTTACGATTTCAAAAACGGGCACAAAGATACGAAAAAAAAATGATATATGCAAATAATCGTACAATTTTTTTCTAAAAATCCAACATAATCTTGCAAAATATAAAAATTTGCGAAATGTGTTGGAAATTTCAAAAAAAAGTTGTACCTTTGCAGTCCGATTTATGTTTAGGCGTTTGGGCTATATGGTTTTTGGTCTGCTGTCGGCACTTGCGGTGTCGGCGCAGAACGCAGTGCTCGACAGTATAGCGCGGCAGTTTGAACTGCAGGAAGTGGAGGTCTGCGCCCGCCGCAGGGAGGAACCCGTGATCCCCGTTCAGAAGCTCGAGGGTGCCCGCCTCGCGGGTTTGTCCACGCAAAGCGTGGCGGATGCCGTGCGTTACTTCTCGGGCGTGCAGATCAAGGATTACGGCGGGGTGGGTGGCATCAAGACCGTTGACCTCCGGTCGATGGGCTCGCACCACCTGGGCGTGTTCTACGACGGCATAGAGATAGGCAACGCACAGAACGGCGTGGTGGATCTGGCGAAGTTCTCGATGGAGAACATTGAGCAGATAGCCCTGTACAACGGCCAAAAGTCCGAGATCTTTCAGCCCGCCAAGGATTACGGTTCGGCAGGTACTTTGTACCTCAAGACGCGCCGCCCGCGGTTTCAGGAAGGCAAGAACTACAACCTGCACGTGGGAATGAAGGCGGGAACCTTCGGTCTGGCTAACCCCTCTATCCTCTACGAACAGAAGCTGACCGACCATATCCACCTCTCCGTGTCGGGCGAATATACGTACGCCCACGGGCGCTATCACTTCCGCTACCGCAAGGTGCTGCCCGGAGGCGTGGTGGCGTGGGACACGACCGCCGTGAGGCAGAACGGCGACATCAACGCCGGCCGTGCCGAGGCGGGGATTTTCGGCTATCTGCCCGAGGGCAAGTGGCACATCAAGGGCTATTACTATCAGAGCGAGAAAGGTATACCCGGAGCGATAGTGAACAACGTGTGGAAAAACGCGCAGCGGCAGTGGGATCGCAATGCCTTTGTGCAAGGCAACTACACGCAGCGCGTAACCAAAGGTTACGACGTGCAGGTCAATGCCAAGTACAGCAACGATCATATGCGTTACCTCAACCCCGACACCACGCTCATGTATATCGATAACAGTTTTACCCAGCAGGAGGTGTATCTGAGTATGGCGCACCGCCTGGCTATCGTGGGCGTGAAAGGACTGGTGCCGCACCGCTCGCTGAACTGGGATATAGCCCTCTCGGCGGATTACCAGTGGAACTACCTGGAGAGTAACCTGGCTAACTTCGTTTATCCCGAACGCCAGACTATCCTCGCAGCGCTGGCTACGCAACTCGACTGGACATACATCAAGGCGCAAGCCTCCGTGCTCGGCACGTTCGTCCGTGACAAGATACATCACCCTACGGCCGCTATGCCCACCGCCTCCCGGCAGCAGCCGCAGTTCACGCCGGCGGTGTTCCTGACCGTGCATCCGTATATCCAAGACCTGTATATCCGCACCTTCTACAAGCGTATCTTCCGTATGCCGACCTTCAATGACCTGTATTACACCGATGTAGGATATATCGGCCTCAAACCCGAATACACCACACAATACGACCTTGGTGCCGAATATACGAAGACCTGGAGCAGGGGCGTATGGCGGGCTGCCGACCTGAAGGTGGACGGCTACTTCAATCAGGTGACGAACAAGATAGTGGCTATACCCAAGGGCAACGGCCAGTACCGCTGGCAGATGATGAACCTGGGTTACGTGGAGATCCGCGGCGTGGATGTTAACGCCTCGACCACGCTCTGCTTCAACCCCTCGTCAGCCGAAGCGGATCAGGTACTCTTCGCGCTGGCTGCGGCTTATACTTATCAGCGGGCACAAGACTTCACCGACCCCAAGGAGATCACCTACGGCGGTCAGATCGCCTACGTGCCCTGGCATTCAGGCTCCGTTACGGCAAACATCCTGTGGCGGGGACTGTCGTTCAACTATTCGTTCATCTATGTCGGCGAACGCTATCACAACTCCGCCAATATCCCCCAGAACTACGAGCAACCCTGGTACACCCACGACGCGAGCATCAGCTACGAGTGGGAAATCAGAAATCAGAGATCAGAAATCAGACCGCGTTTGCATTTTGCGCTCGAGTTCAATAATATCCTCAATCAGCAGTACGATATCATCCAAAACTATCCTATGCCCGGCCTGAACGGCAAAGCTGTAGTCCGTATCCAACTGTAGTTTTTAGTACCGCCACACCCGTCTTTGTGCAAGCCCAAACGTGATGTCTGTACTAAAAAATGCATAAATATGCAATTTTTCTTCGTAAAAATTTGCAAATTTCATTTTTTTTTCGTAACTTTGCGGGCTGAATAAATTTTTATTATATGAAATACTATTTGCTACTCATTTGGGTGATTGGCGGTTTGGTGGCATTATATTATGTCACCGTTATTCTGCACATCTTCTTTGGCGTGTTCAAGAAAGATATAGACATGAAAAAAATATTCATTCCCTTCTACGCATGGATAGTAGGGCTTAACTAATAAAATTCAACGCTATGAACGATCGTATTAGAAAGATTGTCTATGCCGCAGTCGGCTTAGGTATTGCTATTGTTCTCCTGACCTCTCTGAGTTCGATAGGTGAGGATGTAAAGAACGAACAGATTGTTGTTTGCCAGAAACCTTTTACGGGTCAGATGGATTATTGGACGACCCCGGGCTTCAAGTGGCAGTGGTTTGGTTCGCTGACGTACTACGACAAGACCCAACAGCTTTGGTTCGGTTCGGAGGATAATAACCGTCGCCAGCAAGGTAACCCTATTCCTGTTATCTTCAACGATGCATCAGATGGTATGATTTACGGTTCGCTGCGTGTGAAGCTGCCTACCGACCAGAAGTATCTGTCACGTATACAGACCGATTACAACGGCATGAATCGACTGATGGAGGATCTGGTTCGTCCTACAGTTACGAAGGTTATCTATGCCTCGGGTCCGCTGATGTCGGCCTTCGAGTCATATGCTGAGAAGAAGAACAACCTGATCGAGTATATTGCCGACCAGCTCAAGAACGGCGTATACACCACAACCGTGCGCACCGTTGAGGTGATTGATCCTATCACGGGTGAGAAGAAGACGAACAAGATTGCCGTGCTCATCGAGGATGAGAATGCCCCGGGCGGTTATCGCCGTTCGGAGGATTCGCCTTTCCGTTACTATGGTTTGGAGATCGGTCAAGTGGCAGTGAGCAAGATCGGATACTCCGATAAAGTGCTCAACCAGATTGCCCAACAACAGGAGTCGAACATGTTGGTTCAGACCAGCAAAGCCCGTACCCTGGCTGCCCAACAGGAAGCTATCCGTGCCGAGGAGGAAGGTAAGACCGCTGCCACGAAGGCTAAATGGGAACAGGAGAAGATCAAAGCCGTTGAGGTGACCAAAGCCGAACAGGAACGTGAGGTATCGCGCCTGGCTGCCGAGAAGGCTGAGTTCGACAAGAAGAAGATCATCGCCGAAGGTCAAGCCGAGGCCGAGGCCAACCGACTGAAGGTAGCTGCCGGTCTGACTCCGCAGGAGAGAGCAGAGTGGGAGTATAAGACGAAGGTAGGCGTAGCAAAAGCCCTGTCGGAAATCAAACTGCCGACAATCGTCATGGCAGGCGGTAATGCCGGAAGCGGAAACGCTGCCATGGATGCCATGGGATTGAAGATGATGACCGATCTGGTAGAAAAGATGAGCAAGTAAGCACCAGAAAACTATAAACGAATAAATCATAAAGAAATCATAAGAAAATAATATGTTTGACAACTTAAGCGAACGATTGGAACGATCGTTCAAGATACTGAAAGGTGAGGGTAGGATTACCGAGATTAATATTGCGGAAACCGTGAAAGATATCCGCAAGGCGTTGCTGGAAGCGGATGTTAACTACAAGACGGCGAAGCAGTTTACGGATAGCGTGAAAGCCAAGGCGTTGGGACAAAACGTGATGACAGCCGTTCGCCCCGGGCAGTTGATGGTAAAGATCACGCACGACGAGCTGGCAGCCCTGATGGGTGCGGAAGCCGTAGAGTTGAACCTGAAAGGCAATCCGGCAATCATCCTGTTGTCGGGTTTGCAAGGTTCGGGTAAGACGACGTTTGCCGCCAAACTTGCCAACTATCTGCAGACGAAGAAAGGCAAGAAAGTGATGCTGGTAGCCGATGACGTGTATCGTCCGGCAGCCATCGAGCAGTTGCGCGTATTAGGTGAGCAGATCAATGCCAAGGTCTTCACCGGTGAGGATATAAGCAACCCGGTAGAGAAAGCCAAGAAAGCTATCTCGGAAGCGAAGGTATATGGCTACGACGTAGTGATCGTGGATACAGCAGGTCGTCTGGCGGTAGATGAGCAGATGATGAACGAGATAGCTGCCATCAAGGAGGCTATTCAGCCGCAAGAGACTCTGTTCGTAGTGGATGCCATGACCGGTCAGGACGCCGTGAACACCGCCAAGGCGTTCAATGACCGTCTGGATTTCGACGGTGTGATCCTCACCAAGCTCGACGGTGATGCCCGCGGCGGTGCAGCGCTGAGTATCCGCTCGGTGGTGGAGAAACCGATCAAGTTCATCGGTACGGGCGAAAAGATGGAGGCACTGGACGTGTTCCACCCCGCACGTATGGCGGATCGTATCCTCGGCATGGGTGACGTAGTGAGCCTTGTAGAGCGCGCGCAGGAGCAGTATGACGAGGAAGAGGCACGCCGTATCAGCAAACGTATTGCGAAGAACCAGTTCGACTTCAATGATTTCCTCGGGCAGCTAAATCAGATAAAGAAGATGGGCTCGATGAAGGACTTGATGGGTATGATCCCCGGTATGGACAAGGCACTGAAGGGCGTAGAGATCAGCGATGATGCGTTCAAGCCCGTGGAGGCGATCATCGGCTCGATGACCCCCGAGGAGCGCGCTAACCCCGCCATCCTTAACGGCAGCCGCAAGAACCGTATCGCCAAAGGTTCGGGCACAAGCATCGTGGAGGTCAACCGCTTCCTCAAGCAATTCGAGCAAACCTCGAAGATGATGCGCAAAGTGCAGCAAATGAGGAGACGTTAAAGTGTTAAATTGTTAAACTGTTAAATCGTTAATCAAAGATAGCTTTATGGCAACACAAGAAGAAACATTCAAAAAGATTGTAGCCCATTGCAAGGAGTACGGATTCGTGTTCCCGAGCAGTGAGATTTATGACGGTCTGGGCGCTGTGTATGACTATGGTCAGAACGGCGTAGAACTGAAGAACAACATCAAACGTTACTGGTGGGACTCGATGACCCTGCTTCACCAGAATATCGTCGGCATCGACGCCGCCATCTTTATGCACCCGACGACCTGGAAAGCGTCGGGACACGTGGATGCGTTCAATGACCCGCTCATCGACAACCGCGACTCGAAGAAACGTTACCGCGCCGATGTGCTCATCGAGGAGCAGATAGCCAAGTACGAGGACAAGATCCAGAAAGAGGTAGATAAGGCCAAGAAACGTTTCGGCGAGAGTTTTGACGAACAGATGTTCCGCCAGACTAACCCGCGCGTGTTAGAGCACCAGCAGAAACGTGATGCGTTGCATGAGCGTTACTCGGCTGCTATGAACGCCAATGACCTGGATGAGCTGAAGCAGATCATCCTGGATGAGGAGATTGTTTGCCCGATCAGCGGCACAAGGAACTGGACGGACGTGCGTCAGTTCAACCTGATGTTCCAAACGGAAATGGGTTCGACTGCCGACGGCGCGATGAAGATCTACCTCCGCCCGGAGACGGCACAGGGTATCTTCGTTAACTTCCTGAACGTGCAGAAGACCGGTCGTATGAAGATTCCTTTCGGTATCGCACAGATCGGTAAAGCCTTCCGTAATGAGATTGTAGCCCGTCAGTTCGTGTTCCGTATGCGTGAGTTCGAGCAGATGGAGATGCAGTTCTTTGTTCGTCCGGGTGAAGAGCTGAAGTGGTTTGAGCACTGGAAAGCCTTCCGCCTGAAATGGCACAAGGCACTGGGCTTGGGCGATGAGAAGTACCGCTACCACGATCATGAGAAGTTGGCTCACTATGCTAATGCCGCTACCGACATCGAGTTCCAGATGCCGTTCGGATTCAAGGAAGTGGAGGGTATCCACAGTCGTACAAACTTCGACCTGTCGCAACACGCCAAGTACAGCGGCAAGAAGATCGAGTACTTCGATCCCGAATTGAACCAGAGCTATACACCGTTCGTGATAGAGACTTCTATCGGCGTGGATCGCATGTTCCTGAGCGTGATGTGCGGTTCGTACCGCGAGGAGCAGCTTGAGGGCGGCGATGTACGCGTAGTACTCGGCTTGCCGCCGGTACTGGCACCGGTTAAGGCGTGCGTGATGCCGCTGGTAAAGAAAGACGGTCTGCCCGAGAAGGCCCGCGAGATACTGAACGCGTTGAAGTTCGACTTCAAGGTGCAGTATGACGAGAAAGACAGCATCGGCAAGCGTTACCGTCGCCAGGATGCTATCGGTACGCCGTTCTGCATCACGGTGGATCACGACACTTTGAATGACGGCTGCGTGACGCTCCGCTATCGCGACACCATGGCACAAGATAGAGTGAAGATCGAAGATCTGCACGAGATCATTCGTCGCGCTGTTGACCCGAAGGAACTGTATCGCAAGATCGTAGGCGACCGCCTGGAAGATACGGAAGAGTAGTCAGAAATCAGAAATCATAGATCAGAAATCAGTAGTCAGTTATGAGTTTCGTACACCTGCATGTTCACTCGCATTATTCGACGCTTGACGGAATGAGTAAAGTGCCGGATATAGTAGATAAATGTATCCGCACCGGTATGCCTGCCGTGGCGTTGACCGATCATGGAAACATGTACGGTATCAAGGAACTCATAGACTGCTGTGCGAAGGTTAACGAGAAGAACGAAGCGAAATGGAAGGAGAGTCATGATGACTCGGAGCCATTCGTTCCGTTCAAGCCGATAGTGGGTATAGAGGCGTATTGCGCCCACCGCTCGCGCCGCTCGATGAGCAACGAGCAAGCCACTTGGCCGGATGGCGTGAGCTATCAGATCGACAAGTCCGGTTGGCACCTTATCTTGCTCGCCAAGAACGAGCTGGGTTATCATAACCTGTGCAAACTGACGAGTGCGGGCTTCATGGATGACGCGTTCTATTCGCGTCCTCGTATTGACCATGAGCTGATAGAGCAATACCACGAGGGACTGATATGCTGTTCGGCGTGCTTGGGCGGCGAGATCAGTCAGAAGATTTTGCATGGTGACAGGAGCGGTGCGGAAGAGTCGGTACTGTGGTTCAAGCGCGTGTTCGGAGACGATTATTATCTGGAGTTGCAACGCCATCAGACCGATAAACCCGGCGGGGCACAAGACACCTATCAGGAGCAGCTGCGCGTGAATCCTGTGCTGATTAAGTTGGCACGGAAACACGGCATCAAGCTGATCTGTACGAACGATGCGCACTTCCTGAACGAGGAGAATGCCGATGCCCATGAGCACCTGATCTGCTTGTCGACGAATAACAAGATCAGCGAGCCGCGAAAAATGCTGTACACCAAACAGGAGTGGCTGAAGACGCCTGAGGAGATGCAGCGCATCTTCGAGGATATACCCGAGGCGCTTGAGAACACCCTGGAGGTGGCAAGCAAGGTGGAGTTGTACTCGCTGGACAAAGATCCTATTATGCCGCTGTTCGATATACCAAAGGAGTTCGGCACGGAAGAGGAGTGGCGGCAGAAGTTCACGCACGAGCAGTTGTACAACGAGTTCACGCGCAACGAGCACGGCGAGGTGATTATGACCGAGGCTGAGGCAGAGAAACGTATTCACAAACTTGGAGGTTATGACAGGTTGTATCGCATCAAGTTCGAGGCGGATTACCTGCAGTACCTGACGTATAAGGGTGCACACGAACGCTATGGCGATACGCTGACCGAGGAACAGGAGGAGCGTATACGTTTTGAGCTGCACACGATGAAGACCATGGGTTTCCCCGGGTACTTCCTGATCGTGATGGACTTTATACGTGCGGCGAGGGAAGAGCTGGATGTGAGCGTAGGTCCCGGTCGTGGTTCGGCTGCCGGATCGGTAGTGGCATATTGCCTGAGGATCACGGATCTTGATCCGCTGAAGTACGACTTGCTGTTCGAACGATTCTTGAACCCCGACCGTATATCCCTGCCGGATATCGATACGGACTTTGAGGATTCGGGGCGCGGGAAGGTGCTCGACTGGGTATCGGACAAGTACGGCGCGACCCATGTGGCGCATATCATCACCTACGGCAAGATGGCTACGCGTTCGGCATTGGCGGACGTGGCGCGTGTGCAAGGTGTATCGATACCGATGAGCAACCAGCTCAAGAGTTACGTGCCGGCACGCGACTTCCCGGACTCGATTAAGGACGAGAACGGTAAGAAACCCAAGGTGAACTTGCGCAACTGCTACAAGTATATCGATGAACTGAGGCAGATATACGAGGGTGATGATCCCGTATTACGGAATACCTTGGAATATGCGGCACAACTTGAGGATACCATTCGTCAGGTGGGCATCCATGCGTGCGGCGTTATTATCGGTGCGGATGACCTGACGAAGTTCGCTCCGCTGGCATCGGTGCTTGACCCGAAGACGCAGAAACGTGTACTGGTGACGCAGTATGACGGCCATGTGGTGGAGTCGGTGGGACTGATCAAGATGGACTTCCTCGGTCTGATTACCCTCTCGATCATCAAGGAGTGTATCCGCACGGTGAAACGGACGAAAGGTATAGACATCGATATCGACCATATTCCGCTGGATGACGAACTGACGTACAAACTGTTCCAAGAAGGAAGGACAGTGGCTGTGTTCCAGTTTGAGTCGTCGGGAATGCGCAGTTACATGCGTCAGCTGAAACCTACTGTGATGGGCGACCTGATAGCCATGAACGCGTTGTACCGTCCGGGGCCGATGGATTATATCCCGCAGTTCATCCGCCGCAAGCACGGCGTGGAGCCTGTGACCTACGATATACCTATCATGGAGAAGTACCTGAAGGATACCTACGGCGTGACGGTATATCAGGAGCAAGTCATGCTTCTGTCGCGTCTGTTGGCCAACTTTACACGTGGCGAGAGTGACAAGCTCCGTAAGGCGATGGGTAAGAAGCAGATGGCTATCCTGCAGGAGTTGAAGGGTAAGTTCATGGCAGGCGGCAAGGCCAACGGTCATGATCCGAAGATACTGGACAAGATCTGGAGCGACTGGGAGAAGTTTGCATCGTACGCGTTCAACAAGTCGCACGCAGCCTGCTACTCGTGGGTGGCCTACCAGACGGCTTACCTGAAGGCACATTATCCTTCGGAGTTCATGGCGGCTAACTTGACTATCCTGAAGAACAGCACGAAGGACGTGACGCGCCTGATGGACGAGTGTACGGAGATGAACATCCGTGTGCTGGAACCTGACGTGAATGAGTCGGGACTGAACTTCATGGCGAACAGCAAGGGCGATATACGTTTCGGCTTGGGCGGCGTGAAAGGAGTAGGCGAGAATGCCGTGGAAGCGATTGTAATGGAGCGGGAGAAAAACGGCAAATACAAAGATATCTTCGACTTTGTGGAGCGCGTGAACCTGACGGCTTGCAACAAGAAGACGATAGAGAGTTTGGCATATGCCGGAGCATTCGACTGCTTCCAGGGATTGTACCGTGAGCAGTTGTTGGGAATTAACTCCAAGGGCGAATATGTGTTGGATACATTGATCCGTTACGGTAACCTGTACCAGCAGAGCAAGGCGGACAGCCAGTTTACCTTGTTCGGCGCGGCAGATATGGAGGTGGATATACAGAAACCCGAGATGCCTGCAGCTCCGCGCATGACGAACATCGAACGCCTGAACAAGGAGAAAGAGATGATTGGTATCTACCTGTCGGCGCACCCGCTGGATGACTATGAGTTTGAGGTGAAGGAGCTGTGCAGCGTTTCGGCAGAAGAGCTCAAGCGCTTCCGTGATTGGGAGAAACCCGACCAGAGGGCTGCGGCTATTCAGCAGTTTGCACAAGGCGGCGGAGAGGAAGAAGGCGATGAACAGGACGTGGAAGT
>Ga0265299_10003106_pt1 | contig 16432 bp, 16 predicted proteins | sample AusTroGonzalo_MG_4_FD_193485 | JGI IMG/M metagenome (GOLD analysis project Ga0265299, IMG submission 193485) | Bovine rumen microbial communities from tropical cattle in Woodstock, Queensland, Australia - Gonzalo_02 | ecosystem: Host-associated > Mammals > Digestive system > Stomach > Rumen ... | reverse complement strand
GGCGACTATCACTATATGAGCCAGCTGCTGGCCCTGGAGCAGACGGAACCCTTCCACCTGCTGCTGGTGGACCATCATCCGGACAACCAGGACGCCGCTTTCGGCGGACTGCTAAGTTGCGGCGGATGGGTAAAGTCCCTGCAGCAGGAACAGCCTCTGCTGCGCAGCGTGCTCAGTATCGGCCCGGAAGGGTGCCCTTCGGAGTTGCCGGAGGGATGGCTGGAGCAGAGAAGGGGAGACCGCCTGTATGTGTCGGTGGACAAGGACGTTTTAGAAGGCCGATGGGCCCGGACCGACTGGTCGCAGGGCACACACACGCTGGCGCAGCTAACTGAGATGCTGGAAAGCGTGTTCACTTCCGGAATGGAAGTGGTGGCGGTGGATATTTGTGGGGAAAAGGCGCCGGAACAGGGTGCCACGGGGGAAGACCTGCGCGTGAACAAAGAGACGAATATTGCACTTTATAAACTGATTGTTAAACACTTAAACGTATAATCATGTCAGAAGTAAACGTTGCTCCCCAGGAGTCGTTGCAGCAGACTTGCCTGTATCCGGCCCATGTGGCCCTGCAGGCCAAGATGAGCCCCTTCGCGGGCTTTATGATGCCCATCCAGTACAGCGGCATCACCCAGGAACATCTGGCCGTCCGCCAGAAAGTGGGTATGTTCGACGTGTCCCATATGGGAGAAATCTTCGTAAAGGGACCGGAGGCCGAAGCCTTTATCAATCATATCTTCACCAATGAGATCCGTGGCTTCGAACCCGGCAAGGTGCTCTATGGTATGATGTGCTACCCTGACGGCGGTACGGTGGACGACCTCCTGGTGTACCGGGAGTACCTGGCCAATCATTTCCTGTTGGTGGTAAATGCCGCCAACATAGCCAAGGACTTTGCCTGGATCCAGGAGCAGGCCCAGGGCTTCGACTGCAAGCTGGACAATGCATCCGACCGTATCGGCCAGATTGCCGTCCAGGGTCCGGAAGCCGAGAAAACCATCATCGATGTACTCGGTTTCAAAGAGGCGGCCGATTTAGGCTTCTACACCTTCTGCGATGTGGAGTATAACGGGGAACGCCTGATCCTGAGCCGCACCGGTTATACCGGCGAAGACGGCTTTGAACTGTACACCACTCCGGAGAATATCGTGGAAATCTGGGACAAACTGCTCAAGGCAGGTGTCCAGCCCTGCGGACTGGGCTGCCGCGACACCCTCCGTTTCGAGGCCGGCCTTCCTCTTTACGGCGACGAACTAAGCCCGGAAATCAGCCCCGTAATGGCCGGTTTGGGCATGTTCTGCAAGTACGACAAGGATTTCATCGGCAAAGAGGCTCTTCTGGACCAGAAGGCCGGAAACCTGGCCCGCAAGCTGGTGGGCATCGAGATAGAAGACAAGGCCATTCCGCGTGCGGGCTATCCGGTGGAAACTCCGGAAGGGGAGGAAGTAGGTGTGGTCACCACCGGTTATCATTCCATCTCCCTGGACAAGAGCATCTGCTTCGCCCTGGTGGACAAGGCCTATGCAGCCCTGGATACGCCGCTCTGCATCCGCATCCGCAAGAAAGTATTCCCCGGAAAGGTGGTCAAAAAGAGATTTTATCAAACTAACTACAAAAAATAAACACTATGTCTAAGATTTTGGAAGGACTCAAGTATTCCGAGTCCCATGAATGGGTAAAAGTGGAAGGTAATATCGCTGTTATCGGCGTGTCGGATTTTGCCCAGGCGGAAATGGGTGATATCACTTATGTGGATATGCCCGAAGTGGACGATGCTGTGGAAGCCGGCGAGGAGTTCGGTGCCCTGGAGAGCGTAAAAGCCTCTTCCGAGCTAATCAGCCCCGTTTCCGGTACCGTGGTGGAGGTGAACGAAGCCCTGGAAGACGCTCCCGAAATGGTGAACGAAGACGCCTATGGCGCCTGGATCATCAAAGTGGAGATGGCCGATGCATCGGAACTGGACGCCCTCATGGACGCAGCCGCCTATAAGGCCCAGATCGGCGAGTAGACTATGGCACAACTTTCCTATCTGCCTCATACGGAAGCGGATGTGCAGGCCATGCTGGAGCGCATCGGCGTGAACAAGCTGGAAGACCTTTTCTGCGACGTTCCCGCCCAGTTCCTGCATAAGGGTGCCTATGCACTGCCGGATGCCTTGAGTGAGCAGGAAATCCGGGATTATTTCGCTTCTCTGGAGGCCATGAACGCCCGTTTGAAGGTGTTCGTGGGTCAGGGCGCGTATGACCATTATACGCCCTCTGTGATCCCTTATCTCTGCTCCCGCTCAGAGTTCCTTACTGCCTATACGCCGTACCAGTGCGAGATTTCGCAGGGAACGCTGCGCTATATCTTCGAGTATCAGAGCCTGCTGTGCGCCCTCACGGGCCTGGATGTGTCCAACGCATCCCTCTACGATGGCCCCACGGCAGCTGCCGAAGCTATGAAGATGGCCATTGCCAGCACCCGCAAAAAGACGCGTGTACTGCTATCCAAGAGCCTTCTGCCCCATGTGATCAAAGTGGTGGAAACCTATGCCAAGTTCCATGGCGTGGTGCTGGGCTATCTTCCTGTTCAGGACGGACAGACCAGTTGCGAAGCTCTGTTGACCGAACTGGCACAGGACGATGTAGCCGGTGTGATTGTCCCGTCCATCAACCGCTACGGCATCATCGAAGACCACACCGGCTTTGCCGATGCCATCCACGCCCGGAAGGGCCTCCTGGTGGAATACTGCGACCCTTCGGCCCTTGCTGTGGTGAAAACCCCGGCCGAATGGGGCGCCGATATCGCCGTGGGCGATGGCCAGTCTCTGGGCTTGCCTCTCAGTTATGGCGGCCCTTATGTGGGCTTCATGACCGTGAAGAAGGAGCATATGCGCAAGATGCCCGGCCGCGTGGTGGGCCAGACCGTGGACAAAGAGGGGAGGCGCGTTTTCGTGCTCACCCTGCAGGCCCGCGAACAGCACATCAAGCGGGAAAAGGCCACGTCCAACATCTGCTCCAATGAAAGCCTGATGGCCCTGTGGGCCACCATCTATCTCTCCCTGATGGGTCCGGAAGGACTCAAGGAGGTAAACAGGATCAGCACCGACGGAGCCCATTATCTGAAGGCCGAACTCCTGAAAACCGGTCAGTTCGAGGATGTGTTCCCGGATAAGCCTTTCCTGAAGGAGTTCGTACTCAAGGCCAAGGAGTTCCCCGGCCTGATGCAGAAGAAACTGGAAGAAGTCGGTTTCTTTGCTGCCCTGGATACCGAGGAAGGCTATGTGAGTTTCTGTGTCACGGAAAAACGCACCAAGGCGGAAATCGACGCATTGGTCAAAATCGTCAAGGAGGGCTAGGCTATGAAGTACTACGACAAACTCATCTTTGAACTCTCCAAGGAAGGCCGATGCGGTTATTCCTTGCCCGTGAACAAGTTCCCGGCTGCTCCGGAAATTCCGCTTGAGCTGCGCCGCGAAACTCCGTTGTGTCTGCCCCAGGTGTCCGAGCCGGATGTGGTGCGCCACTATACCAACCTCTCCCAGATGAACTTCGGCGTGGATACCGGCTTCTATCCGCTGGGTTCCTGCACCATGAAGTACAATCCCAAGATCAACGAGGAGATTGCTTTCCTGCCTGGTTTTACTGGTCTTCATCCGCTTATGCACGCAGGACTCACCAAGGGTGCTCTCAAGGTCTATCAGGAGATGAACAAGGCATTGTCGGCCATCACCGGCATGTACACTTTCACCCTCGACCCTTGCGCCGGTGCGCACGGAGAACTGACCGGCCTAATGATCATGCGGCAGTACCATATGAACCGCGGGGACTTAAAGCGTACCAAGATCATTGTTCCGGACAGTGCCCATGGCACCAATCCGGCATCGGCCGCAGTCTGTGGCCTGGAAGTGGTGGAGGTGAAGTCCCTGGAGAACGGTCGCATTGATGTAGAGGCCCTGAAACCGCTCCTGACGGATGAAGTGGCCGGCATCATGATGACCAATCCCAATACGCTGGGTCTGTTTGAGACGGAAATCAAGACTATCGCCTCCCTGGTGCACAAAGCCGGCGGCCTGCTGTACTACGACGGTGCCAATATGAACCCGCTTATGGGTGTGGTGCGTCCCGGCGATATGGGCTTCGACATCATGCACCTGAACCTGCACAAGACCTTCTCCACGCCTCATGGCGGTGGCGGTCCCGGTTCCGGTCCCGTAGGTGTGGCCAAGCATCTGGAAGACTGCATTCCGGACCTTCGCGTGAGCGGTTTCCACGGCAACTTCGGTGTTATCCTCAGGGCCTATGCCTATATTCTGTCCCTGGGTAAAGACCATCTGAAGAAGGTGGGCCAGTATTCGGTGCTCAGTGCCAACTATATCAAGGAATGCCTTAAGGATAAGTACAAATTGCCCATCGAGGGCGTTTGCAAGCACGAATTCGTGTTCGACGGCCTCATCAACGACGGTGCACGCGAAGGCGTTCCCGGCGCTACCACGCTGGATGTGGCCAAGCGTCTGCTGGACTATGGTTTCCATGCACCCACCATCTATTTCCCGCTCCTGTTCCACCAGGCCCTGATGATTGAGCCCACGGAAACCGAGAGCAAGGAAACCCTGGATGCGTTCATCGAGGTGATGCGCAAGATTGCCGATGAAGCCGCCGAGGATCCCAACATCCTCCACGAAGCTCCGCACAATACGCCCATCTCGCGCCCGGATGAAACCACCGCCGCCCGCAATCCTATCCTGAAATATCAGGATACGCTCTAAAGAAAAGATATATCCTCGGAACCCCTTCGCTTCGCTCCGGCCCTCCCACCGCGTAGCGGCGGGCCCCTCCCTCTAATAGCCGAGGGTGGCTAAGGTTCCGAGGATATATCTTTTCTTTATATTTCTTAAATTTTTGTACCTTTGCAGTCCCATGAAAGAACGGACGTTACATACCATTTTGGATGGCTTTCAGAAGATGGAGCTCCAGGACCTGGGAAATATCCTGGGCAGCGACATGAGCCCTCGTCTGAGGAAGTCCCAGTTGGTGGATCAGCTGCACAGCTATCTGCGCGCAGAACCGCGCAGATGGATGTCGCATCTGATGGAACGTGATGTCCGTCTGCTCCGGGAACTGGTGCACGCCGGGCCGGAGAAGGTGCAATACCAGGATTTCGCGGACTATCCGTCCCTGTTGGAAGTGACGGGTCTGGTTCAGTACGACGACTCCGACGAGCATTACCACAAAGTATGGATCAGCCGCGAACTGTACGAGATTGTGGCTCCGGAGGTGGAGAAAGTGATTGGCAGCGGGGAAAAGAGCGGGCAATTCGAGATAGAACGTGTAGGACTGGGGTATTTGAACTTGTATGGCATCCTGCCCACCGACCAGTTTGTAAACCTGATGATGGACTGGTATGAGCAAGTGCACGGGACCGATTTCCATCGGCTGTCCAACATGCTGCGCCAGAGCCCGCTGGTGAAGATGTACCGCTATACGGACAGTTGGGGCGACTATGTATGCTCGCCCTGCGTAGATAACGTAGACGAAATTTTCTCCTTACGGGAACAGTTGAACCAGCACGGGTTCAAGCCTTTTACATCGGCCGATGCGCGAGAAGCCGGGGCCGGTGCACCCTATTTTACGGTGGGGATGAAAACACCGGAGGGGATGCGCCTGGAGCAGATGTACCGCCGCCTGGGCTACGAAGGATTCGAGCTTGTCAAGGCCGAACACGACACCTGGATGGAGGCCCAGTATACGGCCGACCAGAACGACGCCCTTTTCCAGCCCCTGATGGACAGCCCGCGCTATGCAGAACTGGACGATGAAAGCTGGCTCTCCTGCTGCCAGATGGTAAGCGCCTACGCCGACAGCATCCCTAAATGGTTCCTGAAAGGGTACAGCGCCGCAGAAACCGGTCTTTGCAAGGCCGATTGGGAAGCGTGGAAGCAACTTCCGGAACCAGTAGAAACAGGGGAGCAGCAGGAGGAATATCCGCACTGGGCCATGCCCGAACCCACCATCTCTGACGGCTTTGCCAAGGAACTTTCTTCCCAGGAGTTCCCTATGGGCTTTGCCATTCCCCATGTGGCGCCCAACGATCCTTGTCCCTGCGGCAGTGGCCTTCGTTACTGCCGCTGTCACGGTAAATTCCTTTCCTAATATGGCCGCAGACGAACTCCAGCTGCAGCCTGTAGCCTATTACAGGGGGCCTTTCGGCTCCAAGTTCGGCATACCCCGCCAAAGTTCCCTTTCACCCGAAATTCGGGGCCGCATTGTCTTTTGCAAGCCGTTTCAGGTGCAGGAAGCATTGCGAGGTCTGGAGGGATTCAGTCACATTTGGCTCATCTGGGGTTTTTCGGCCAATCGGCCCACCAGACAGACGTGGCAGCCCACTGTGCGTCCTCCCAGGCTGGGTGGTAATACGGCTCTGGGGGTGTGGGCCACGCGTTCTCCGTTCCGTCCTAATCCGTTGGGCCTGTCCTGCGTAGTGCTGGAAGGCGTGGAAAACGGCGAATTACTGGTTCGAGGGGCCGATTTAATGGACGGGACGCCCATTTACGACATTAAACCCTATGTGTCCTATGCCGACAGCCATCCGGAAGCAAAGTGTGGTTTTGCTTCCGAGGCACCGGAGCACAAACTTACCGTAGTGATTCCGGGAGAACTCCCCATTTCGGAAGCGCAGAGGGTGGCCCTGGAACAGGTGCTGGCCCTGGATCCCCGCCCCGCTTATCAGGACGATCCCAATAGGGAATACGTCATGCCCTTTGACGGGGCCGACGTACATTTTAGGGTGCAGGACGGTGTCCTCTATGTGACGGGACTTACTTCTCTGAACGGAACTGGGAAGGCGTGAGTCCTGTCTTTTTCTTGAAGAAGCGGGAGAAGTAGGATTGGTCGTCCAGACCGGAACGGATGGCAACATCCACAATGGGGATATTGGGGTCTTTCAGCAGTTTCTTGGCCAGGTTCAGGCGGGCTATCTCAATCCAATCGATGGCGGTACGATGGGTGTGAGCCTTGACGGTCTTGTTAAGGTAATTGGCAGTAACATTCAGTTTATCGGCGTATTCCGAAACAGAAAGCGGAGCCTGGTTGGGGTCAAATACCAATTGTAGGAATTTCTCCGGTACCACGGCCATATGACCGCCGAGGCGAAGCTGGCCCAGGATCATGTCCATTGCGCTTTGCAGGAAAGCCTTGTCTTTGTCTTCATAGGCGGTAATCATGCGATTGGTAAGGGCACCCATGAAAACGGCATCGTCAAACCAGAAACTCTGGACAATGGGTAGGGAAGAACGCAGCACGGGATAAGAGGCATCTTTCAAGAAATCCATGCTGAAGCTTCCGGTTACCCCACAGCAATCCTTGAAATGATAGATAAACATTTCCTTGTTTTCTGGTACTAGAAGGAACTGTCCGGGTCCTAACAGTATCCGTTTTCCATCTATATCACAAAGGACCTCTCCTCCTGTAAGGAAACAGTAGGCATAATGTGGAGAATACAATGGCCGCATCTGGAAGGCTTCGACATGGACGATGGACGCCATGGAATTAATGCGGAAAAACTGAGATTTGTTAGACATGTTATTAGTTTAAGTTTAGAATTCTACATCCAGACCAATGTTTACGTGGAAATTACCCTTGTGGTTTTCCCGGTGGGTTATGCGCCAGAAGGCATCCACCCGGATTAGGCGGAAAATGTTGGAAATGCCCGCGCCAATCTCAATATAGGGAACTTTGGCGATGCTTTCCCGGTTGGTGATATTGAGCAACTTGAAGGGTGCGTTCACGCTATTGGCGTCCGAAAGGCTGCCCCATGCCACTCGAATGGTGGCCACTTCCCGAAGATCCAGGCGTTTGACGCCAGGAATCTTCCCTAAGAAGAAGCCGTTGAAGTTATGTTCATAGAAGCCCGTTAGCCAGCGGTCCGAAACGAACTCATAATAATCCATGCAGGAGTATGAGTAACGGTCCAGGAAGAAGGTCTGGTTGCCTTCATGCAGTTTGAGCATAGGGAAGGGGACACTGCCCCAGATGCCGCCGCCTTCCACGTGCAGGTGCCCGAAACCGATGGCTGAGGAAGGAATATTCCAATGCAGGACGGCTGCAGCTTTTATAAAGTTGAAGTCATCTTTAGTGATTCCCTTGATACCGGTGGTGAAATCCAGGGTGAGGGAAGGATATTTGGAATACAGATAGGTCTTGGTAAAGAAGTTGCGGTTTACACGTTCGTCGGGAGCCGAGAAGCGGAGTGCGACATGCAACTGATTCAGGGAGAAACTCTCCTGCACCAGTCCGTCGGACGTCCGGATGAAAGACACGTTTTCGTTGCTCCAAACGCGCTGCATATTCCACTCCAGAGAAGCGTTTAGCCAGCGGGCGAACTCATGCTCATACAGGGCATCGAAAGAGCGGACCATGCTAAGTTTTTGGGCCATCGAACGGGCGAAAATGGTGGAGAACATGCTCTGGTTCACAAAGACGCTGCCGCCGCCGAACTGTACATAATCTTTCTTGTAGTCCAGCGTGAGTTTCCTGGTGATTTCCCGCCCGAACATAAATTCGGCCTTGGCTTCTCCCTTGGGCTTCAAATCCTTGAATCCCAAAGCAATATAGCCGCCCAGGCGCACTTTCTGGGAGAGCTCCTTGAGCGTACGTCCACCCAACTGCAAACGGAATCCTTCCATGGGGTTGTAGGCGAAAGTCTGCGGCCAGGGACCGAATTCCACTCTCCAGGGTTTCACCTCATAGTAATTGGTCCCTATAGTGCGCGAGATGGCGTAGATCCACTTGTAGAAGCGCTGTTGTTGGAACTCTTCCACCATGTTGTAGATCCCCTGTTCCCGCTCCGTTAAACTATAGGGCCGGACCCTTTCCCAGAAGGCGTTATCTCCGTGAACAACATTGCGCATCACAACGCTTTCGGTGGAGTTGAGGGCATCCGGGTCTTTTACGGGCTCATACACCGGCGTATCATATACCATTTGCCGGTTGCCTAAGAAGGAAAGGATGCGGGATTCGTCTCTAACAGTAATGGAGAAGTCGATGAACAGGTGCTCCTCATTGTAGAACCAGCGTCCATCGGGCAGCCGACGGTTCAGGATATCGACGTTGATATGGCGGATCCAGTTCACGTTGGATTCCCCGGAAAGGGAGGCATGGACGGAACGGATGCCAAAGTCTTCCGCGTCAATCTGCATTTCTCCGTCCAGCGTAGGGGAGGTGACCAGCTTCTTGGGATGGAAGCGCAGGACATAAGTTTTTCGGCCTTTCACCTGCAGGCTGTCCACCAGGAAGTAATTGTAGTATATGTTGGATGCTGCTGCTGCCGGATTGGGAATAACCAGATTGAACAGGCTGATATTGGTTTTGTAGAAATTGGTCTGGAGGAGGTAAGAGCCGGTGAATTGTCTGAGGGCATTATCGTGCTCCAGGCCGGAGATGCGGCTGGCCCGCATCACTTCCCGTCGGAAAGAGGGGTCCTGGGAATGGTATACGTCCGAAATATTCTCCGAAAGCAGGGCTGGAATAAAGGCCTTTCCGGTAATGGCCGATGTGTCGGCGTATTCCCGCATAAATCCAAGGTTCCTGTCCAGGGCCTTGAGGCGCAGGAGGTCTTCCATGTTTTGGACGTCAAATTCAATCTTCGTATACAGCCTGGAGTTCCAGTCCGGGGCGTTGTCGGGGTCGTTGACCTCCCGGCTCTGGTCCAGTTTACGCAGGATGGATTTGATGTAACGGTCGTCGGGCTTTACCCGGGCGGCCGTCAGTTGACGGGGGTCAATTTTTAGGGAAAAGTTGATTTCCGAGAAAACACCCTGGCTCACTTCCGCGGACTGGCTTTCATAGCCGATCAGGGAAGCCGTTAGCACTTTGACGTTTTTATCACGTGTTTCCAGGCTGTAACGCCCGTCTAAGTCGGTGGAGATGCCGATGGTGGTTCCGTCGAAATATACGCTCACAAAAGGCAGGGCTTCTCCTGTATCGGCGTCGCGCACGATCCCGCGCACACGCGTACTTTGGGCAGCGGCGCAAATCACCGCTCCCAAAAGCACAAGGGAGAGCCATACCTTTTTAAACATTCTACGAAAGTAGTAAAAAAATCCTAATTGTACAAACGGGACAGCATGAAAAGAACGGTTCTTGACGGGAGGATTCTTACCAGGAAGCCTACCAATTTGTAATCCAGGCGGGGAATCACACGAACGGACATGCGTTTGCGCCGCAGCTGTTTTAGGATTTCCCGGCCAATGACCTCTGGTGACATCCCACCCAGTTCATCATGCTCGATTTTTCGCAAATTCCGTTCCATTCGCTCTTTGTAGGGAGATTTGGGGTCTGTTCCAGCCTGGTTGATCTTACGTGCGGCGGTGAAACCGGTAGATACATCGCCGGGCAGGATGCTGCAGCACTGGATTCCGCTGCCCTGGAGTTCCATGGAAAGCGATTGGGACAAAGACAGCAGGGCCGCCTTGGCCGATGAGTAAAAGCCTTGGAAGGGAAGCTGCAGCACGGCCATGACGGAAGTGATGGTGATGATGCGGCCGAAACCCTGCTTCCGGAATATGGGCAGGCAGGCCTGGATGGATTTCAGGCTGCCGAAATAGGTGGTTTCGAACTGGGCACGGGCTTCCGTCTCCAGCGTACCTTCTACAGGGCCGAAGATGCCGTTCCCGGCGTTGCATATCACGGCATCCAGGCGCCCTTCGGCCTGGACAATGCGGTCCACGAGGGCCTCTGTGCCTGCGGCGTCGTTCACGTCCAGCGCTACCGGGACGATACCGTCCTGGGGCCGGTCAATGGTGCCGCGCCGGCTGGCGGCATATACTTTCATGCCTGCATCGGCCAGCAGATGGGCGGTGGCGGCGCCTATGCCGCTGCTGCCGCCGGTAAGCAGAACTACTTTTACTTCCATAATTCAGAACGTTTGACAAAATGCTCCGGCAGCGGCATGTCGTATACGCTGCGGCGGAGAAAAGCCTTGAAATCTTCATCCGGAACGGCAGCTTGCTGCTCCACGCTGATGGTTTCGCCAATGGCCAGGCGGTGCTGCTGCCCCGCCTTGTTGGCCACTTCGTGGAAAAGGCGCGTAAAGCGGATGCGGTAATCGATAAGCCCCAGGGCGTAATAGAACCAGGAATTGCGGTCGAAGAAACGGATGGGAATCACCGGAACGCGCGCCTTGCGAATCAGTCTGATGGCGGCATCCTGCCACTCCCTTTCTTTCAGGATCCAGCCTTCGCGGGGCTTAAGATCGGCCACGGCACCGGAGGGGAAGATGCATAGGGGCTCACCTTTACGCAATTGTAGCAAGGCCTCTTTGATGCCGTTGATACTGGTTCCGGTAACCTGCCGCTGGTCTATGTTGGGGTTTACGGAAATGAAGTTGGGCGCCAGTCCATAGATGTACATAAGCATCTCATTGACAAGCACCTTTACCTTTGGCCGAACGTGCCCTACCACATCCATCAGGCATATTCCGTCCAAATGCCCGTAAGCGTGGTTGGAAATGGTGATGAAGGGTCCTTCCGGAAAAGCCAGCCTTTCGGGGTTGCCGATCAGGAAATCCAGACCCATCTGGTCCAAAGTGCCTTTGGCAAAATCCGGTCCCGGAGGAATGCCCTGCTTTTCCACATTATCGTGAATCCGGTTCACATGGTGGATTCCCGTGATGTGGAGGACTGCATGGTATAGAAGTTTCCCCCCTCTTCCTTTGAAGATGGGGGAGATAGCAGCGGCTTTTTCGGGAGTCATTACCATCTATTGCTCCTTTTTGGGAGGATCTATCCGGGCGAAGTACTTGACATCCCGGAAGAAACTGACCAGGTAGAATATGAAAAGGAGGAAGGATACGCCTATGGCGATGTAGTCGAACAGGCCCACCATGAACTGGTTGTGGAACAGGGTGACGGGGCGCTTCCATTCACTGAGCCAGGGAATGAAGATAAAAGCCGTGTTCACCAGAATCAGGATCAGACGGAATTCGGTGGGTCCCAGTCCGCCGTAGGTGAGGCGCATCTCGCCTTTCAGGTGGCAGTCGATATACACGTAGATGCTGAGCATGAAATAGCCCACCAGGGCGAACATGGCAAAGCTCATATTTACCAGGGGGCTGCAGCCCACGCCGATGAACATGATGGTTTCGTTGATTACATCCACGTTGTGGTCGATGAAGAACCCGTATGTTTTGCGCTGGGCATTGCGCACGCGGGCCAGGCTTCCATCCATGGAATCGCCGAACCAGTTCACCACAAGGCCGAAACTGGCCAGCCACAACCATTGCAGATTCAGGTTGGAAAGGGCATAACCCGTGGCCATGATACAGGAACCCAGGAAACCAACGAAGGTGAGCATATCGGAAGTGACCCACGCAGGCATGCGCTGGGCCATCCAGACTAATATCTTCTTCTCGGTAGAATTCAGGAATGAGGTCTGAATTCTTGAGGCTTGTTTATTATTCTCACTCATATCTAACGCTTCTTATAAAAAGGCTACAAAATTAATCAATATTTGGGAAGATATCTAATTTTTCCGTATTTTTGCATACATGAAAGAGCGTTTCCTGCGGATATTTGCCTTGGTGATCCTGTCGGTGCTGGGCGTATGTATTTTCTTGAATGTCAGTCGTTCCCTTAAAGAACGCCGTTTACGCGAAGAAGAACAGGCGTGGCTGGATTTGGGACCTATCCTGAACCATCCCGTCCGTATCTACGACGTTCCTTTCTCCAAAGAATTCAACGACCTCAACGATGTCCAGCTCCAGGTGGCGCAGTCCGTGGGCGTCCCCCCGGTGGCCGACAGGGATGCTGCGGAACATTTGAAAACTAAATTGGTAAAACTGGAAAATACAGACACTTACGTGGTGGACTCCCTCACGCATTCCATCCCATACCTGATTCCATCGGCCAAGGAACTGCTGGACCGGATAGGGCAGAATTTCCAGGATTCTTTGTCGGCCAAGGGACTTAATCCTTACAAACTGGTGGTCACTTCCGTGTTACGTACGGAGGCCGATGTCCGCAACCTGCGCCGTCACAATGAAAATGCCTCGGAGAATTCCACACACCGTTATGGAACCACCTTCGACTTGTCGTACTGGCGCTATGAGAAAATTCCGGAGTTCCGTGGCAGGCCGTATGAGGATGTTCCGCCGGAATACCTGCGCGCTACCTTGAGCCAGGTGCTGCGGGATATCCATCGGCAGCCCGGTACCTGTTTTATCAAGTACGAGCGCAAGCAGAGTTGTTTCCACATCACTGTGCGGAAGTAGTGTTTTTCTTGTGATTGCGTTGCAAGCGGGTAACCAGGCTGCGCAGGTGGCGCCATCCCAGTTTTACAAAACTCTCGGAGTGACGCTGGCGTTTCTCAGGATACATATCCATGAACGTAACCAGTAGGCCTGAGTCGTAGGTGTCTCCGAATTCGTCGTTAATGCCTGTCCCGAAGAAAATCATGGTGGGGGACAGGTTCATATAGGTGTTCACCAGCGGGGGAATGGAGACGCCATATTGCTGGATCTGGCTTTTTAGAACTTTGTATGCCTCCTTGAAGTCCTTCCCCTTGAAATACTTGGTGTAGCGGTCCGGTTTCTCCACCTTTACTTCTTTGCGGATATGGATGAGCCGGCTGCCTTTCCCAAAATATTTCTTGAGGAAACACATGATCATTTCCCTGGCTTCCGCGGGATATTCCTTATAAATTGTAGCTTTCCCGAAGAAGTACTTGACTTGTTTTTTGTACAGGACGCCGATGGCCGCAATGCCGTCGAAGAGGTTGTCCAGGGCATAGAGGCTCTTGGCTCCGGCCTTGGAACTCTGATAGTCCAGCGAAACGAAACTCCGCCCCAATTCAAGCGTATAGGGCAAATAATCCTTAATGAAGCGCTTGGAGAATTGGAACATGTGAGAAGATGTGAGGATGGGCTGGCCGTTTCTGTCAAAAACTGCATCGGCGCAGATGCAGAAGCGATAGCCGCCTATTATTTCCTGTGCGTCCGGGTCCCATAATACCAATTGCCGATAACCGTATGCAGGGTCGGTGTCGAACTGGTCAAGGTCCAGGTCTTCACCGGTGCCGCCGCCGCCGTCACGGAAAGCGATTTCCCGCAATCGGCCAATTTCCTGAAGGACGTTGAAGGCATTTGGCCCTACTACATAAAGTTCGTTTCCGGCACGGTTGGTTTGCCGTAAAAAAGTTTCCTGGTTGAGCTCGGCCTTCAGGAGCTCCCTATCTACTGGAGGGATAACGGGTTTCATATACGCTAACGTATCATGCGAATTTATGGCAATTTTGCGAGAAATACAAAATTTTGTAAATTTGCGAACACTTTAAACGTGTATGCCAAACCGAACCCGTAAAGAACTTTTCACAAAGTTCGTTATGTTCATACTCACCAGTAGCGCCGGAACCGTTGTGGATCTGGGGTTGCATTGGGTGTTCTGCGAGTTCGTGTTTTACGGGAATTACTGGGGCAGTTTCTGGATTGCACCTACCATTTCCTTTGAGGTGGCTGCCCTGGTCAATTTCATTATCGCCTATTTCTTTGTCTGGAAAGAACGTATCACCCACCGTTCGGTACGCTCCTTCTGGCGGCATTTTGCAGGCTATAATGCGGCCACTATAGGCGCCTACCTGATTAAGTTCATAGCAATGCAAGGGCTCCACTTCCTCTTTGTATCCCTGAATTGGATGCAGGAGTGGAGCCTGGAACCGGTATTCTGTAATTTGCTGGGTCTGTGCTTCTCGGGGATGTTCAACTTCATCATGAGCGAGTTCGTCATCTTCAGCAAGAAGAAATGACGCCAAGCTCTTTCCCTACTTTAATAAAGGCCTCAATGGCTTTGTCCAAGTGCTGTTTCTCGTGTGCGGCGCTTAGCTGGACGCGGATACGGGCCTGTCTCTTGGGTACCACCGGATAGTAGAAACCGGTGACGAAGATGCCTTCTTCGGCCATCTTGGCGGCGAATTTCTGGGAGAGGGGAGCATCGTACAGCATTACGGCGCAGATGGCGCTCTGGGTGGGCTTAATATCGAAGCCGGCGGCCATCATTTTGTCACGGAAATAGTTCACGTTCTCCACCAGTTTGTCGTGCAGGGCGTTGCTCTCTTTCAGAATCTGGAAGGTTTCAAGAGCGGCGGCGGCAATCATGGGCGGAATGGAGTTGGAGAACAGGTACGGACGGCTGCGCTGGCGCAGCATGTCGATGATTTCCTTGCGGCCGGTGGTGAAACCGCCTACGGCGCCGCCGAAGGCCTTGCCAAGGGTGCCGGTGAAAATGTCGATGCGGCCGTAGCAGTTGAACTGTTCGGCTACGCCGTGACCGGTGGGACCCACCACGCCGGCGCTGTGGCTTTCGTCCACCATTACCAGGGCGTCGTATTTTTCGGCCAGGTCACAGATCTTGTCCATAGGGGCCACATTGCCGTCCATGGAGAATACACCGTCGGTGACGATGATGCGGAACCGGCAGGCCTGGGCTTCCTGCAGTTTGGCTTCCAGATCGGCCATATCGGCATTGGCATAGCGGAAACGCTGGGCTTTGCACAGACGGACACCGTCGATGATAGAGGCGTGGTTCAGGGAGTCGGAGATGATGGCGTCTTCGGCGGTGAAAAGAGGCTCGAACACGCCGCCGTTTGCGTCGAAGCAGGCGGCATACAGGATGGAATCCTCCGTGTGGAAATAATCGGCGATGGCTTTTTCCAGTTCCTTATGCATATCCTGGGTGCCGCAGATGAAGCGCACGGACGACATGCCGTAGCCGCGAAGATCCATGGCTTTTTTGGCCGCTTCTATCAGGCGGGGATTGTCCGACAGGCCCAGGTAATTGTTGGCGCAGAAGTTCAATGCCTGACTGCCGTCCTGGAGAGTGATTTCCGCGCTTTGCGGGCTGGTAATGTTGCGTTCACGTTTGTAAAGTCCTGCCTGGTCAATGGCTTGCAGCTCCGTCTGGAGATATTGCTGGAATTTTCCGTACATGGTTATGTTGTTTTAATGATTTTCTAACTTTCAAATTTAGCGTTTTTATCTTGAAAATGTACACAAATTATCATAAATTTGCGATATGAAAAATATTCTTGTTATCGGGTCCACGGGACAGATTGGTTCTGAACTCAGTATGAAATTGCGCCGGGAAATTCCCGGAGGTACCGTAGTGGCCGGTTATATTCCCGGGGCGGAGCCCAAGGGGGAATTGTTGGAAAGCGGGCCCAGTGCCATCGCAGATGTCCGTGATGCCGCCGGTCTGGCTGCCATCGTGGAAGAATACAAGATCGACACCATATATAATCTGGCGGCGCTCCTGTCGGCCGTGGCGGAGCGCAAGCCCCTGCTTGCCTGGGATATCCAGATGAATGGTTTGCTGAATATTCTGGAAATTGCCCGTGAAAAGGGCTGTGCCGTATTCACGCCTTCTTCCATCGGCTCATTCGGCCCGGAAACCCCGCATGTGGGTACG
>Ga0265299_10003105_pt1 | contig 16437 bp, 12 predicted proteins | sample AusTroGonzalo_MG_4_FD_193485 | JGI IMG/M metagenome (GOLD analysis project Ga0265299, IMG submission 193485) | Bovine rumen microbial communities from tropical cattle in Woodstock, Queensland, Australia - Gonzalo_02 | ecosystem: Host-associated > Mammals > Digestive system > Stomach > Rumen ... | reverse complement strand
CGCATCAGCGCATCAGCCCGCTCGGACAGGCTCCGTCTTGTCAATCGCAAAACAACCTTTTTAACGGAGGTACGGCGCTCCTCCCCTGCATAAATGTAGAGGTTTCCGCGCCTATTCAAATCTATGAAGAAGACGCTTTTACTCGCATCAGTCCTTGCTGCGATCAGTTCCCTCATCGCCGGATGCGCGCCGGCTATCGTGGGTGGTGCGGTGGCTGCGACAGGCACTGCGGTGTCCACGGCAACGGATCGCAGATCCACGGGATCCGTGGTCAACGACGAGGTTCTGGAAAAGCGCATTCCCTGGGAGATCTCCCAGAAGCTGGGAGACACGCCTTCGCACATCACCGCAACCGCCTATAACGGCAAGGTGCTCCTCACCGGAGAGGTTCCGACGGAGTCCGCCAGAGCCGTCGCCTCCGAGGTTGCCAAGACAAGCCTTGACGTCGGCGAAGTCATCAATGAGCTTGCCGTTCAGGAAAACGTGGGTGCCATGCAGCGCCTTTCCGACTCGACCCTTGCGACGAAAGTCCGCTCGCGGCTGATTGCCACGGAAAATGTCTACCTCAACCAGATGAAAGTGACTGTGGATCGCGGCATTGTCTATCTCATGGGGCTTGTGACGCCCGAGGAGAACAAGATTGCCTGTGAAACTGCCGCCAAGACCTCCGGCGTGCAGCGCGTCATTTCAGTCTGCGAAGTGCTGTCCTCCGAGCAGATCAAGCAGCGCATCAAGGACATGGAGGTTGCCCCGGAGGTCGTGACCGAAGGACAGACCGCCCAGGTGGTTGAGTAGTCCTCAGAATCTGATCAGCCACTGCAGGATTGCTCCTGCAGTCAAGAGAGCCGAGAACATCAATTCGAGCTTGACTGTGGCAAACAGCACCGGATTGAGTTCGTAGGCTCTTTTTGCTGGGAGCGTTCTGATGAGTTTCATTGCCCGCGGCAGTGCGGCGGAAACGATCAGAAAAGGCCATGCCCTGAGGCTGACCGCCACCACGAAAACCAGCGCGAACGGCGCAAGCAGCAGCGTGCCGTAGAGCATTTCGGTGCGCTTCACCCCCATGACGACGGCAAGGGTTCTTCTGCCGATCGAGCCGTCGTGCTCGATGTCCCGATAGTTGTTGACGACGAGAACCGCCGTCGCGATCATGCCCATGGCGCTCGCAAGCGCAATGCAGGCTGCTGACAGCGTCCCCGTCTGCAGATAGTACGTTCCGCAGACCGCCGTAAGGCCGAAAAAGACGAACACGCACAGTTCGCTGAACGGCGTGTAGGCAAGGGGCTTCGGGCCGCCCATGTAGCAGTAGGCGCAGACGATGGAGCTGATCGTGATGAGGGCCATGATCCAGCCGCCGACGCTGATGAGGTACGCGGTGTCTAAAAGCGCAGCGGCTGCAAGAATCCGGATGCCCCGCTCCACCTGGGCAACGGTGAGCCAGCCAAGGCTCGTAGCACGGGGAAGGCCCTTTCTGTTGCCCGTTTCGGCCTTCTTTTTCGTATATCCCGCATCGTTCTCCATGTTGGTGATCGCCTGCATCAGCACGGAGAGAAGAGCCGTCGCGGCCGCAACGGCAGGATGGATGACCCCGGCATCCATCAGTGCGCAGGAAAGGCCGATGAACACGGGTGCGAGCGCCACGCCCCAGGTTTTCGGGCGCGCCGCGGTCATCCACGACTTGAATGCTCCTGGATATTGACTGCTGTCCTGCATGGCGTGTATTCCGCTAGAGAACGACCTTGACGAGCGGGTGCGAGGTCAGCATGCGGTACAGGCTGTCGAGCTGCGCCTTGCTCCGTGCGATGATGACCACATTGAGCGCCGTGTACTTTCCGTTCCGCGACGGCGTGCTTTGGATGGTCCCTGGGTCGAATTCAGGAACAAGCTCGCGCACGGCGCTTCCGATCCGCTCGGCAAAGTCCGGCCTTGTAAGCCCCATCACCTTGATCGGAAATTCGGTTGGAAAGGTGAGCAGTTCCGTGCCTTCTGTCGATTGAGTCTGGTGTTCAGTCATTGGCTTTCTGATTCTCGTTTTTCTTCTGAATGATGCGTTCAAAGAAATTCAGCCGGTTCACATCCTCGGCCGTCACAGCTTCATACTGGGCGAGAAGCTTGCCGTTCCGGTGAATCTTCAAAATGCCCGCATGCCTTCCCTTTTGTACGGGCGCTGCGATTTCCTGCACATGCTCAAGCTTGATCTCGATGCTCTTGATGCCGTTTTCAATCAGCTCCTTTCTTGGAAGCGTGATGCGCACGGGCTTGGCGACCATGATGCCGACGGAAGGCTGTTCGCCTTCTACCACGGGGATTTTGCTGATCACCGTCCCGGCATCATAGAGCTCAATCGACTCGAATTCCGTCTGGCATTTTGTGACAACCTTCGAAGCCTGGTCAATCACCCTCTTGTATTCCTTCTGATCGACAAAGACGAAATGAAGCTCCCTGGCGGGCAGCTCCTTGTCCTCCGCCTTGGTCCAGATTCCAGCAATCATGCAGCATTGATTGAGCGAGAGCGGAATCAGGGACTTTTCATCGGGATTGACGACCGTAAGGGGGTTTTTCAGCGTCTTTCCGTCAAAGGAAAATTCGTTCTCCGCAAAATACCCGCTCTCCTCGGGAAATTCCTCTCGAAGCGCCCGGATCAGAAGAAGCAGGTCGCCGGCAGTCGTTCTCTGCTCAGGAGCGGAGATTGGAGAGGAAAAGAGCGAGTGATCCATGTGAAGCGCTCTTGCATGGTGGTTCATGGCGGCGACAAACGAGGGAACCGAGCCGCTCACCTTGTCAGCAAGAAGAATGGCTGCATCCTCGGCTCCGACGGTGGCGACGAGCCGCAGGAGCACTTCGATGTGCGGCTCGTCCTTCGGGTCGATGCCCGCAATGACCCTGCCCTTTTCCTTCAGGGCCGGCTCAAGCTCCTTGGCATTGAGCTGAACCTTCATCAGATCATCGGATCTGCCGGCAGCGGTCTTGAGAGCCGTGTAAAAGGTCATGAGCCGCACGGCATCCTGCGGGTTGAAGGAGGCGTCAACCAGGTTTTCACTGAGGACCTGCTTGCTGTCGAGATCCTTCACCATCCAGATGAGTCCGGAGGACTTTGCTGCAGGATTCTGCTCCGGGGCTCCGAATGCGGATGCACCGATGGCGGAAATGAGAGCGGCTGCAAGAATGTTTTTAAATTTCATGATTGTAAAAAATCAAAGCTTCATAGCCAGAAGTCTTGCCTCATTGGCTATGGAAACAAGATTCCGGTTCATCGAATCCTCAGCGCAGGTCCCGATCGTGTGGGCGTGCTTTCCTGCAGTGAGGAGTGCGAAAAAGAGCGATCTGTCCGGCGTGCGATCCCAGCACACGACAACGTGCGTGACGGGAATGGTGATGGGATCCCTGTGGTTCTCTCCGCGGCTGACATGGATCGAGTAGTTGTCGATGAGTTCAAAATTCACCCCGCGGAACATCTGCACCCCCTTCATCCGGAGCCACTTCCAGTCGCAGAGCTTGCTGTGGATCACAAGGAGCTGCTTTGTCTCCTCGTCATTGCGCTCCATCAGATAAACCTGCCGCACGGGGGGAGCAATATCCGGAATGACGCCGAGAACGCCGCCCTTGTTCTCCTTGACCGAACCGATGCCCCAGGCGTTTCTCCACGTCTGGACGTCCTGGAAGGCGGCCTCCCGCTGGCCGCAGGCGAGGTATCGCGCAACAGCAAGCCCGATGGTGTTGGTTCCAAGCACGGCGATGCGGTCGCCGACAGCCATCTGGTCTGCAAGAAGCTCCTCGTATGTGAGCACGTTGGAGGAATCGATGCCGTCGATGTCGGGAACGCGCGGCCGCGCTCCGGTGGCAAACACGAACTCATCAAAGCGGTCATCCTGAAGGAGCAGGTCCTTTGTCGCCGTCGTGCTCCTGTTGATGACGACGCCAAGCGAGAGAAGTTCCTGCTCAAGCCGCTCAAGCCAGGGCAGGAACAGTTCCCGTCCGGGAATCCTGCCCATCATGCGCAGCATGCCGCCGATCTGCTCGTTTTTTTCAAAAAGGGTGACCTTGTGTCCGCGCCGTGCGGCTGTGAGGGAAAACATGATCCCGGCGATTCCGGAGCCGACAACGGCGATGTTCTTGGGAATGTCCGCCGGCCTCTCAAGCGCCTCCCGGGATTCGAACAGGTAGGGGTTCACAATGCACGAGATCGGCCCTTTTGAGTGATAGCTGTTCTTGACGCATCCGATCATGCAGCGCGTGCAGGCATTCACCGAATCGTCATCGCCGAAGAGGGACTTGTTGATGAATTCGGGATCGGCGATGAGGGGCTCGGCCACTTCAAAAAGTGCCGTGTCATTCATGGCGGCGATCGCCTCCATCTTTTCCATGGAGGCGAGCTCCTTGCCGAAAATCACCGGCATCTCCGCAATCTCGGAAAGCGCCATGTAGTCATCGAAGAAGGCGCCGGGAGCCACGCTGTAGCCCTTGGTCGGCATCGGAACGTACCGGTTGCCGAAATCGCAGGCGAGATAGTCGACGCCAGCCATCCTGAGCATCTGGATGAGGCGCTTTATTTCCGCCCAGTCAGCCCCCTTGGCATGAACCTCATAGAGGTTGAGGCGAAAGCCGATGAGACGGTGCTCGCCGATCGCCTTGCGCACGCTTCTCACAACGTCCAGCGCCAGCTTGAAGCGGGAGAGCTGCGTTCTGCCCCATTGGTCCGTTCTGCGGTTTGTGAGAGGGCTCAGAAAATCCGCAATGAGTCCCGCTCCGGAGCCGTCGATTTCAACGCCGTCGTACAAGGCGTCGATGGCGTGGAGGGTCACGGATCCGTAGAGATTCACGATGTGGTTGAGTTCCCCGTTGCGGGCGGGCCAGCCGTGCCGTCCCGTGAGTCTGGACTGTGCGCTGACCGACGAGATGGCCACCTTCACATCGGCGTCAATTCCCAGGTGCTCGAGCTGCAGGATCGCAAGCGAGCCGTGCTTGTGAATTGCCTTGACGATGGGCCTGTGGATGGCGACATCCTCCTCGGTGAATGCATGCTCGCGGGAAAAGCGCCGGCCGCCGTTGTCGACAATCGCCTCGCTCACGGTCACCATGGAGGCGCCGCCCGCCGCGCGTTTCTCGTAGAAATCACGGATGGCGATGATATTGGGGGATCCCTCCATGCCCGTCACAAAGGGAGCCATGACAAGGCGGTTCCTCAGCGTAAACGGGCCGATCGGAAATTTTGAGGAGAGGGACGGATATCCGATGGGAAGATCTTTCATGAGCGGCCTCCTCGTCAGGAATTCCTGACCCCGAAGGGAATGAGAACGCTGGGAATCAGGCCCGCAGTCTGCTCGATGTGCCGCAGCTGGTCATCAAAGAAGATGTGGGGCTTCAGGGTCTGCAGGATCTTCTCCTTTTTCATGCCGTCCAGCAGAAAGAGTTCGGCCGCCTGGATGCCGAGGCTCTCAAGCGTGGTGAGAAGCCTCCGTTCGGATGGAGCGCCCCGGGAGGTCACGATTGCAACCCGGATGACAGGGTGGTAGCTTGGATCGTTCCTTCCCCGGGCCTCGTCCATCGCCTGGAATCGGGCAAGCTTCGTAAAGAGCTTCTGCAGGGGGCCGGGGGCATGCGGAATGTTTACGCGCTGCTCCTCATGCTCGTTGAAGCCCGCAAGGCCCGATCTCTGGAACTGGCGCTCCGACTCGTCATCGACAATGACGCCGTCAAAGTCAAAGCCGATCCGCAGTTCAAGCGAATCCTCATCCTCGTCGTCCATGGGCTGGCCGTCGCCAGCAATCACAAGCCCGGCGGGCAGACCCTGCCTGAGGGCGGTCTTCACGCTCTCGGCGTTGGCCGAAAGAAACAGCGAGACGTCAAAGCTGTCGATATAGGGAAGCGTCGGAAAGCCGGAGGTGAACACCCCCGCCTTGATCGGCAGGCTGTAGTGGCGGCATGACTCGAAAAAGCGCTGCCCCGTTTCAGGAGAGTTGCGGCTCAGGACGACGACCTTGAAGGGCTCGATGTCCTTGAAGCGCTCATTGAGCCGCAGAAGCCTCTTGACAAAGGCAAAGGCGACCCCGGGCCTCAGAGCGTCATCGACATGCTCCTTCTGATAGGCGCGGTAAGCCTCGATCCCCTGCTCCTCAAAGATTCGATTCTCTTCCTCGAGATCGAAAAGGGCTCTGGAGGAAACGGCAATGACAAGCTGGTTGTCGCTGTTCTGGCTCACGCGCGCTCCTTTGGGCTTTAGCTGCTCCAATTACATGTCGATGTTGGCGTATTCGGCGTTTGCCTCGATGAACAGGCGCCGGGGCTCGACCTCGTCGCCCATCAGCATGGCAAACGTATCGTCGGCACTCGTGCCGTCCGAGAGCTTAACCTGCCTGAGGCTTCTCGTTTCGGGATTCATCGTCGTCTCGAAAAGCTCTTCGGCGGACATTTCGCCAAGGCCCTTGTAGCGCTGGCGGCGAATGCTCTCGGTCGCCTGCGCGTTAAGCCAGGTGACGGCCTCGTCGAAGTTCTTCACGGCCTTGGACTTCTCGCCGCGCTTCACGCGGGCGCCGTCGCCGATGAGATCCTTCATGGACTGGGCAGCGGCGGTGAGCTCCCGGTACAGGGTCGAGTTGGCAAATTCCGGGCCGATGAACGTCTCGGTCGTGTTGCCGTAGATCCTGCGGCTCACCCGAAGGTGCCATCTGCCCTTTTCCGTGTCAAAGAGCGCATCGACCCGCACCTCGGGATCGGCGATCTGACGGTTGAAGGCTTCGGCCGTCTGCAGGGCGCCGCCTTCGTCCTGCAGGTTGATGGTGACGCCCGAGATGATGGCGACAAGCGCCGCCCGGTCAATCAGCTTGTCAAGCTTCTTGAGGGCATCCTGGGCCTTCTGGTAGGCGAGGATGTGATCCTCAAGGTCAAGTCCGGAGAGCGCAATGCCGGCGTCGTAGTCGGCCTGGCTGCGGAAGAGCTCGGCATCCTTCATCGCGATCTTGCGGATGTACCGCTCCATCTCGATGTCGTCCTTGATGTAGTTCTTGATCTCCTGCTTCTTGGCGTCGCGCTTGCCGGTGTAGACGCCGTAAAGCGGCGGCTGGGCGATGTAGATGTGGCCGTTCTCAAGCAGCGGCAGCATCTGGCGGTAGAAGAACGTCAGGAGCAGCGTGCAGATGTGCTGTCCGTCCACGTCCGCATCGGTCATGAGGATGATGCGGTTGTAGCGGAGCTTTTCAATGTTGAAGTCCTTTCCGATGCTGGTGCCGATGGCTCGGGCGAGCGTGGTGATCTGCTCGGAATTCAGGAGCTTGTCGGTTGCGGACTTCTCAACGTTGAGGATCTTTCCGCGCAGCGGCAGGATGGCCTGGTACTCGCGGTTGCGGCCGGTCTTCGCGGATCCGCCTGCCGAGTCGCCCTCCACGATGAAGAGCTCGCTCTGGAGCGGATCGCGGCTCGAGCAGTCGGCGAGCTTTCCAGGCAGGCCTCCGCCCAGAATCTGCTTTCTCGTCACTTCGCGCGCCTTGCGGGCGGCCTCGCGGCCCCTTGCCGCGGTGATGATCTTCTCGCAGATCACCTTGGCCTGGTCGGGGTGCTCCTCAAGGAAGGTCTCCAGACCCTCGGAAACGGCTGCGTAGACGGCGGGCTGCGCCTCGCTCGTCACGAGCTTGTCCTTGGTCTGGGAGCTGAAGGAGGGCTGCGGGATCTTGACCGAGAGCACGCAAACCAGGCCCTCGCGCATGTCGTCGCCCGCAAGCTCGAACTTGTCGGTCTTCTTCATGAGCTCGTTCTTGGCGATGTAGTTCTTGAAGACCGTGGTCATCGCGTTCTTCAGGCCCGTCACATGCGTGCCGCCGTCCCTCTGGGGGATGTTGTTGGTGTAGGCCTCGATGGGAGTCTCGTTGTAGGAGCTGTTCCACTGCAGGGCGGCCTCCACGTACACGGGAATCACCTTGGAGGAGTCCTTGGCGGTCTTCTGCTGGATCGTGCGCTGGATGTAGATCGGATCCTTGTGGATGGCGCTGCGGGTGGAGTTCTTGTCGATCACGAAGGAGCGCACGCCGCCCGAGCTCTCGAGGCGCTCGTGCGTGCCGGTGCGCTCATCGGTGATTTCGATGTCCACGCCCGAGTTGAGGTAGGAAAGTTCGCGAAGGCGCTTTCTCAAGGTCTCGTACTTGAATTCGGTGATCGGCTTGAAGATGCTCTCATCGGGCTGGAAGTGCACCTCCGTGCCGCGCTTTTCCGTTGGGCCGACGTCCGTCATGGGGCTCACCAGAACCTTTTCGCCGTTCAGGGGGCTCACGACCTCCTCGGTCTTGCGGTCGACGACAAAGCCGTGTTCAAAGCGCAGCTTGTGCGTCCTGCCGTCGCGGTGCACGGTGAGCTCGAGCCAGTTCGAGAGCGCGTTCACGCAGGACACGCCCACGCCGTGCAGGCCGCCGGAAATCTTGTATCCGTTGTCGTCGAACTTGCCGCCTGCATGGAGCTCGGTGAGGGCGATTTCAGCGGCCGAGCGCTTCGGCTTGTGCTTGTCGTCGAACTTCACGGCCGTGGGAATGCCGCGGCCGTCGTCGACAACCGTGATCGAGTTGTCCATGTGGATCGTCACGAAGATGTTCCTGGCATACCCGGCAAGCGCTTCGTCAATGGAGTTGTCAACGACCTCGTAGACGAGGTGGTGCAGGCCGGAGCCGTCGGCAACGTCGCCGATGTACATGCCGGGGCGCTTGCGCACTGCGTCCAGACCCTCGAGGATCTTGATGTTCTCTTCGTTGTATGCAGCCGGAGCGCTCTGCTGTTCGACAGGGGTCTCAATCGTTTCCAAATCAGCCATTTATTCGTCTCAAAAACAATCAGGAAAGAGGAAAAACGTATTCTCAAAAAACACCGTACGCCAACGGGGCCTGATCGTGTCCGCGTTGGCGTTGCGCTGGAATGCCTTGCTTTTTTTCTTCAAAAGCAAGGCATTGGCTAGATCCTCATCGGCATCAGCACGTACCGGAACTGGTCGCTCTCGGGCATCGTGAGGAGCGTCGCCCCCTGGTTGGAGCTGAACGCAAAGCGCACGTCCGAATTCTTGAGGTTGCCGAGCACGTCAAGCAGGTACGTGACGTTAAAGCCCAGATCAAGCTCTTCGCCCTCGTACTCGATGGCAATGTCCTCAATGGCCTCCTCCATGTCCGAGTTCGTGGACTGGATGTGCAGCGCCCCCGGAGTGATGATCCAGCGCAGGCCCTTGAACTTTTCGTTGGCGAGGATGGCCGCACGCTTCAAGGCGCCGATCAGGGTCTCGCGGTTGACAAGGAAGACCTTGTCGTTGCCCGAGGGAATGACGCGGTTGTAGTCGGGGTACTTGCCGTCGATCACCTTGGTGATGAACTCGATGCCGCTGAAGGTGAACTTGGCCTGGCTCTCCCCGAGGCAGATCTGCACGGGCTCTTCCGTGTCGGGCAGCAGCTTGAGCAGCTGCAGGATGGTCTTTCTCGGAAGGATCACTTCAACGGGCTGGGCAAAGGCGGTTTCGCTCGCCGCATCGCAGCATGCCAGGCGGTGTCCGTCCGTGGCCACGGCGCGGACGAATCCTTCGCCGACGACAAACAGCAGGCCGTTCAGGTAGTAGCGGATGTCCTGCTGAGCCATGGCAAAGTGCACCATCTGCAGCAGGTGCCGCAGCGTCTTCGAGGGCAGCGACACCTCGGTCGGCATTTCGCTCGTGGGAATGCTCGGATACTCCTCGGCAGTCATCTGGTTGAGGCGGTATTTGCCGCAGTTCGTGCTCAGCTGGACGCTCTTTTCATCCTTGCTCAGGGCGACCTCGGAAGTGGCTCCGGGAATGGCGTTCAGAAGCGTGATGAGCTTGGTGGCCGGAAGCGTCGTTTTCACGGATTCCTCGCCGATGCCGATTTCGGCGTGCGTGCGGATCTGGATTTCCAGGTCGGTCGTTGTGAAGGTGACGCTCTGGCCCGTCTTTTCAACCAGAATGTGCGAGAGAATGGCCAGGGTCTGGCGGCCCTCGACAATACCGCCCACAACCTGGAGGGGCTTCAGAAGAGCCTCCCGTGTGCACTTGATGAACTGCATCGACAAAATCCCTTAACTCAATAGAAAAAATCTCATGCCACGACAAAGTGGCTTAACCCATAAATTCTACCAAATCTAAGGCCCGGCGATCCGTTCGGAAGGCCGGGCCTGCAGGGTGGAAAAGAAGTGTTTCCGGTCAGTTCTTGATGCGCTGCGTGAGCACGTTCAAGTCGTGTCTCAGGGCTTCGTCGCGGGTTCTTTCGGCGGAGATCTTCTTGTGCGCGTGAATCACGGTTGCGTGATCCCGGCCGCCGAAGGATTTGCCGATTTCGGGCAGGCTCTTCTGCGTGAGCTCCTTGCACAGGTACATGGCGATCTGCCTGGCCCTTGCGATGGGGGCGATGCGCGACTTCGAGTACATGTCGGCCGTCCTGAGGTTGTAGTACTCGGCAACGCGCTGCTGGATGCTCTCAAGGGTGACGGGAACGGCGCTCTGGCGGAACACGTCACGCAGGGCGAGCTTCACGCTGCCGAGCGTCACCGGCACTTTGCTGAAGTGGGTGAAGGCGTAGATCTGCTGCACGGCGCCTTCGAGCTCGCGCACGTTGCTTTTGAGGTGCTGGGCGATGACCTCGGCGACGTCGGTCGGCAGGTCAAGACCGATGCTTCCGGCCTTCTGAAGCAGAATCTGCACGCGCATCTCAAGCTCCGGAGGCTCGACCTCCACCGTGAGCCCCTGCGTCATGCGCGACAGGAGCCGCTCCTGGAAGTCCTTCAGGCTCTTCGGATACGTGTCGCTCGTGAGCACGATCTGCTTGCCGCGGGGAACCATGTTCTCGAACACGAGGAAGAAGTTCGTCTGCGTGCCCTCGCGCTTGCCAAAGCTCTGGATGTCATCGATGAGGAACAGATCGAGATCCTGGTACTTGGCCTCGAACTGCCGCATGAGCTCGGGATGGTCGGCCTTCTGGCGGACGGCCTCCATGAATTCCTGCATGTACTGCTGGGCGGAAACGCAGCGCACCCGCGCGTTCGGATGGAGCTTGCGGAACTCATGCCCGATGGCGTGCATCAGGTGGGTCTTTCCAAGGCCGACGCCGCCGTAGATGAAAAGCGGGTTGTAGATGGCCCTGGGGCTCGTTGCGACCTGAAGGGCTGCAGCGTAGGCGAACTGGTTTGCCTTGCCCTCGACGAAGTTGGCGAACGTGAGCTTGGGGAGCAGGCCGGTGCGCAGCGCGTCCTCTTCGGGATCCACTTCCTCGGGCTTGACGGCCGCCACGGCCTGAGGGGCGGCCTTTGCGGGCTTGTACGAGACCTCGACGGGGCGTCCGGCCACGCTGCTTGCAACGCGTGCGATCAGCTCACCGTGGTTCTTTTGCACTTCGCGCAGCTTCGGTCCGGCCGCGCCCGTGAGCGTGAGCCGTCCTTCGGAGAGCTCGGAGTCGTCCTCAACCGTGAGCTCGGAGAGCCAGACGTTGAAGACGGCGGGATTCTCGGAAGCCAGAAGTTCCCGGCATCTGTTCCAAAATTCAGACATACAACACTGTTTTTTAAGAGAAAACACCCCCGACAAGCCCTGTCCGCCAGTTGGTTCGGACGCTTGTTCTCAGCTTCTGTCTATGGGAGGCATGTATCGAAAAAGTGCGGGCATTCTAACATCACCGGGAAGACGAAATCGGATTGACTCAGGCATGTGAAAATAGCGAAATATAGATAAAAAACGCGGGTCAACACGACCTTTTGGGGTGTGATTTGAGAGAACCCCCAAATCAGGTGGACTGCACGGAAACGAAAAAATTTTTGCTTCCAAAAGTTGACAGAAGGACTGGAAATAGAGTTTAATATCAGGCTTTTCGCGGAATCAGCTATCCCCCGGCAGGACGAGGGGCTGCTTTCGCCAGCTTTACGGGATTGTGCAGGAAGGGGTTTCAAGGATCTGTGATCGGCCTTCCTGAACAGCCTTTTGACAGCCGACGGCACTGTCCGGCGGCGGATGTTTTGTTGCTCAGAGCGGACCGTTGTTCAAGTCGGCAATGGACGCTCAGGCGTTTTCGCTAAGGAATTCATCATGGCTACCAAGCGTACCTATCAGCCTTCCAAGACCAAGCGTGCCCGCACGCACGGTTTCCTTGTTCGCTCCCGCACCAAGGGCGGCCGCCGCGTTCTCGCTCGCCGTCGCGCCAAGGGACGTCATCAGCTCGCCCTGTAATCCCAGAGCGGCCCGCCCTGTCGTTTTTCAGGCTGTCTCGTGACAGAGTGCCAGGAACGCCATAGGCTGCCCAGATCGTGCCGGATCATCAGTTCGGACGATTTCGGACGGCTTTTGCATTCTTCGGGCCCGGGGAGCTTTCACATCGGACGTGATCACGTTTCACTGTGCGCCCTGGCGTGCAATGAGGTGGGTCGCGTCCGCTTTGGCTTTACGGTGGGCAAGCACAATGTTCCGAGATCCGTCGACCGGGCGCTCGTGAAGCGTGTCCTGCGCGACTGTGCAAGACATGAGCTGCCTGCGATTGCAAGGCAGTGCCGCGAGCGCGGAGTCGGGATGGATGTGACGCTTCGGCTTCGCACGCCTTTCCGCAGAATCAGTCCCGACGGCGGGGTGGATCAAATCAAGGCAAGAGTCCGCCGCAGTGCGGCAGCCTGCCTTGATGCATTGATGAAAAAGATTTCGGTGTGTCTGGAACAATCGGACGGTTTTTCACGAAATTCCTGATCGCCCTCATCCGGGGCTATCAGCTGACGCTTTCAGGCTGGGTCGGCTGGCAGTGCAGGTTTGTGCCGAGCTGCTCGAACTACGCAATGGAGGCGCTTGAGAAGCACGGGCCCCTCAAGGGCCTGTGGATGACAGTCGCAAGACTGGCCAGATGCCACCCTCTGGGAGGGCGCGGATTCGACCCCGTTCCGGAGAAATTTCGCTGGCGCTGCTGGTGCCACGATCCGGGGTTCCTTGAGAGCCTTGGGAAAAATTCGAACGACAACAGATAACTTTCATGGATTTGTCATGGGAAGCGATTTTCAGCGGACTTTGCTGTGGGTTGTTCTCGCAGCCTCCTGCTTCATGTTGTGGGACAACTGGCAGGTCTACAACGGTAAGCCTTCATTCTTCCAGCCTGCCGCCGTCGAGCAGACCGCGCAGCAGACGCCCGCTCAGAGCGAGCCGGCTCAGGTCAATGAAGTCACCGGAAGCGGTGCAGCCGCAGTAGCCAAGGGCATGATCCAGGCCAACAGGCCGGTTCCCCTGCAGAACGACCTGCTCAAGCTCAACATCGACGAACAGGGTGCTGTGGTGACCCGCGCCGAGCTGCTCAAGGAGCGGCAGGAAGCCGACTGGACCGAAGTGGGTCTCGCCGGCATGATCCTCGGCAAGCAGCCCAAGGAGCTCAAGAACATTGTACTGTTCAATGTCACGCCCAAGCACGTCTACGTTGCCCAGAGCGGCCTCATTGGCGGCAACTTCCCCAACCACAAGACCCTCTTCAAGTATCTCGGCACGACCCAGACCAAGAAGAAGGATGTCGAGCTCGGCCGCGAGGTGACGGTGCACACGGCAACGTTCGAGGCAACCGAAGGCCTGGTGACGGTTCGCAAGAGCTATGAGCTTGCCGACGGGCACTACGGCATGACCGTGCGCCATGAGGTGACCAACGGCGGCAACATGGAAATCAATCCTTCCGTGTACTACCAGCTCACGCGCGACGGCGGCAAGCCCGAGGGCGAGAGCTCGTTCTACTACACGTACACGGGCCCGGCCATCTACACCGACGAGGACAAGTTCAAGAAGATCAAGTTCGATGACATCGGCGACACGCCCAATCATCAGGTGAAGGCCGACAACGGCTGGATCGCCCTCATCCAGCATTACTTCGTGTCCGCCTGGGCCGACGTGCGCGGCCAGAAGGAAAAGAAGCAGCATGAGTTCTACACGAACAAGCTTGCCGAAGACCTTTACGCCGTCGGCTCCATCGTGCGCATGGAGAAGATCCAGCCGCAGCAGAAGGCTTCCTCGGAAGCGGTACTGTACGTGGGTCCCCAGAACCAGCAGCGTCTCGCATACATCGCCGAGGGCCTGGATCTCGTTGTGGACTACGGCTGGCTCACGATGCTCGCCAAGCCCATCTATTCCCTGCTGAACTTCCTCTATGGAATCTGCGGCAACTGGGGCTGGGCGATCGTGCTTCTCACCTGCATCGTCAAGGCGATCCTCTATCCGGTGTCCGCCGCTGGCTACAAGTCGATGGCCCGCATGAAGGAAGTGACGCCGCGCATGAAGGCGCTGCAGGAGCAGTACGGCAATGACAAGCAGCGCTACCAGCAGGCTCTGATGGAGCTGTACAAGAAGGAAAAGATCAACCCGGTTGGCGGGTGCCTGCCGATTGCACTGCAGATCCCGGTGTTCCTTGCCCTGTACTGGGTGCTTCTTGCTTCCGTCGAGCTGCGCGGTTCCGAGTGGATCCTCTGGGTTCAGGACCTTGCAACGCCCGATCCCTGGTTCATCCTGCCGGCTGTGATGATGGCGACGATGTTCCTGCAGATCAAGCTCAACCCGACGCCCACTGACCCGATGCAGCAGCGCATGATGGTCATCATGCCGCTCGTGTTCGGCGTGATGTTCTTCTTCTTTGCCTCGGGCCTCGTGCTCTACTGGCTCACGAACAACGTGCTCTCCATCCTGCAGCAGTGGTACGTGAACAAGCAGATCGCCAAGGAGCGCGCTGAGCGCCTGCAGGCGGCGAACTCCGGCAAGGTGTCCAAGTCCGCGCAGCCGAAGAAGGAATAGAAAGCTCGAAAACCCTGATTGAGCTTCAAGGGGCGGTTTCCTAGCTGGAGGCCGCCCTTTTTGCTTTGGCCGTCAGCTGCGACGGGAGCGCAGGGCCGAGAGAATCAGGACGATCGGCCAGAGCCAGATGCTGATGAAGCAAAGGATGAGGAAACCCAGGCTTGCCGGCCTCTCGTCGGCTCCCCGGGTGGCGTAGAGAATGCTGGCGGATCCCGCGACAAGCCAGAGAAGCTGTCCGGCATAGATGAGCACGCGCTGGTTGTAGGTGTCGCCGAAAATGCTTCCGATGTAGGCCGTGAGGGGCACGGAAACAGCGAAGGAGAGCGCGATGCCGAGCAGGATGCACAGCCGCAGCGCGGTGCGGTTTCTCTGTTGAAGTGACATGGCGGGCGCCCTTCCCAAAAGAAGAAAACAATCGGCATCTACAATACCGGAACACAAAGATCGTACACGAGAAAACAGATGGCAAAGAAGAATGATCCGATCGTTGCGCAGGCAAGCTCCTCGGGCAAGGGAGGAATTGGCGTCGTGCGCGTCTCGGGAGATGCCGGTGACATTGATGTCATCGAGCGCGCCCTGCACGGAGCAAAGCCCCTCATCGCACGTCGCGCCACGCTCAGACGCCTTGACGATCAGGCGGGCAACCTCATTGACAGGGTCATTCTCATTCGATTCAGCGGCCCAGCGTCCTACACCGGGGAGGACGTGCTGGAGATCCAGGCGCATGGCGGTCCCGCCGTGCAGCGGATGATCATCGATCGATGTCTTGAGGTCGGCCGGAGCGTGCGGCTTCGCATGGCCAGGCCCGGCGAATTTACGGAACGCGCGTTTCTGAACGGAAAGATTGACCTTGCACAGGCCGAGGCGATTGCCGATCTCATTGAGGCAACGAGCGAGCAGGCGGCGAGAGCCGCCGCAAGATCCATGCAGGGCGAGTTTTCCATGTGCGTAAATGCACTAAATTCATCAGCCGTAGAACTTCGAGCACAAATAGAGGCTTCCCTGGATTTTCCTGAAGAGGAAATCGAGTTCATCGAGAATGCTGGAGTGCGCGATGGCCTCAAGAGCCTACTTGCTTCGCTCGAATCAGTGATGGCCGCGGCAACGCGGGGGAAGGTTTTGCGCGATGGTCTCTCCGTCGTGCTCTGCGGAGCGCCGAATGTGGGCAAAAGCTCTCTCATGAACGCGCTCGCCGGCGACGACGTTGCAATTGTGACGGACATAGCGGGCACAACGCGAGACCGGATCGAGTATGAAATCAATCTTGACGGCCTTCCCGTAAAACTCATTGATACGGCAGGTCTGCGCGCGACGGAGGATCCGATCGAAAAAATCGGAATTGAGCGCACTCTGGATGCGATTGATCGAGCCGATGTCGTTTTGCGCCTCACGGAAGCCGCAGGCAGCGGCGCAATGGATGAGGATGTTGCATATCGGATGGCAAAGACGCATTTCCGGGAGGGCGTAACAATCCTCGATGTCATCAACAAGGCTGACCTCGGAGTGCCGGAGAATGTTCCGGAGGGTGCGTTCGTTCTGTCTGCAAGAACGCATGAAGGCGTGGAGAGGCTCTGTGCGCGGCTGAAGGGCATTGCCGGAGTTGCCGAAGGCGCCGAGGGAGAGTTCATGGCCAGAAGCCGTCATCTGGCGTGCCTTGCGCGTGCCAGAGAGCATGCGGC
>Ga0265299_10003104_pt1 | contig 16440 bp, 14 predicted proteins | sample AusTroGonzalo_MG_4_FD_193485 | JGI IMG/M metagenome (GOLD analysis project Ga0265299, IMG submission 193485) | Bovine rumen microbial communities from tropical cattle in Woodstock, Queensland, Australia - Gonzalo_02 | ecosystem: Host-associated > Mammals > Digestive system > Stomach > Rumen ... | reverse complement strand
ACCGTGGTGGCCAAGGGCAAGGGTTCGGGGTTTCTCCGCTCTCCCGCTGAGCTCGCCGAATTTCTACGGACGGTCTTTGACGCCGTGCACGGCATCGACATTTCCGTGAAGACGCGCATCGGCTGGAGCGATGAGGACGAGTTCGAGCTCCTCTCCGATCTGTACGCGCACTTTCCGATCCGCCGGCTCATCATTCATCCCCGCCTGAAGACCGATCAGTACAAGGGGGATGCAAGGCGGCATGTGCTGGACCGCTATTACGGCGTGTTTCCCATGCCCGTCGGCTACAACGGGGACATCGTGACCGTGTCGGATATCCAGGAGGCCGAACGGCGTTATCCCGGGGTTGCCGAGATCATGATCGGCCGCGCTCTGATGGCCGATCCGGCGCTCATCCGCAAGGCCGCAGGGGGATCCGCGGCAACGCGAGACGAGGTGTTCCATTTTTCCAGGGCGCTCTTTGAGGCGTATGCAGGCGCCTTCGGCAGCCGCAAGAACGCCCTCATGCGGATGAAGGAATACTGGTTTTTCCTCTTTTGTCTGTTCGATGAGACAAGGCCTTTTGAAAAATCGCTTTACAAGGCCAGAAGTGAAGAGGATTTCATGGCCGTGCTCGACCGGGTTCGGGAGCAGTGCCCGTTGCGTGAGAGTGCCCGCTACGGATGGCGCAAGGCGCTTGCCTGAGGTCGCAAAAAAGGCCCTGTCATCGAACAGGGCCCGTTGATGCAGAAAAGGGAACGGCTTAGGCCAGAGCCTTTTCCACGAATTCCTTGAAGGGGGCGATGCTCTTGGGCTCGATCAGCGTGTCGACCACCTTGCCGGACTTGATCAGAAGCAGCGTGGGGATGTGCCGGACTTCGAAGCGCTCCTTGACGGCGGGGCTCTGCTCCATGTCGCAGGTGCAGAACTTCAGACTCTGGCTGTACTGCGTTGCAAACTGCATGAACAGCGGCATGATGCGCTTGCAGTCCACGCACCAGGAGGCTCCGATCGCGAGCAGCACGGGCCGGTCGGCCTGTTCAACTTCTGCGGTGAAGTTTTCATCGGTAATCATCGTTGCGGGCATTTTGTCATCCATGGCTTTTTTCCTTTTTGACTTGAGGTTTTTTCAAGATACCAAGTGAGCAGTCTATAGGAAAATTTGGGCGCTAGACTGCGTGTCGACGGGAATTTTGGGGAACGGTCATGACGCTAGAAATTGAAAGACTGGATCATCTGGTGCTCACGGTTGCCGATGTTGGAGAATCAGTGCGGTTTTACACCGAGGTGCTCGGCATGCGGGATGTGACATTCGGTGCAGGCCGAAAGGCTCTCGTGTTCGGACAGCAGAAGATCAACCTGCATCAGGCGGGCCATGAGATCGCTCCTTACGCAAAGCGGCCAACCCGGGGATCGGCCGATCTGTGCTTTATCACCCGAACGCCCATTGAGCATGTCATCGAGACTCTGCAGGCAAAAGGGATTGACTGCTCTGAGCGGCCGCTTCCCCGCACCGGCGCACGCTCGGCTCTTCGGTCTGTTTATCTGCGTGATCCGGACGGAAATCTCATTGAGATTTCCAATGAAGTGCAGGAGGCCTGAAGCGAGGCGAAAAAGCCGCAGGAAACGAATGTCATGCGGCTATAATTGATCACTTTTGGCCATTTGGCCAGATTGTTTTTATTGGTAAATACTTGGGTTTGTCCGTTGTTTTCACTCGCTAAAAAACCTGCTATCGCTGATGAGTGGCGTCAAAGCAGCAAGAATCAGGAGCGCCTGGAGGCTCAAAAGGAGAAGCAAGAGCTTCAGGCAGTTCGCGACGGCGCCATCGAACAGGTGCGTTCGTTTGCGCGAGGGACTATTGTTGATGCGCTGGCCGTTCTCGCCGCCGTCGTGCTCTGTTTTTCCGCTCTGGCTCTGGGATCGTATTCAAGCGCCGATCCGGGATTTTCTTCAACCGGCACACAGGCCTCGCATAACATGTGCGGGCTGCTCGGTGCATGGATCGCAGACTTCTGCTACTGGCTGTTCGGCCTGTCCGCCTGGTGGATCGTCATCGGATTTTTTGCACTACTCGTGCTCTGCATCCGCGGCCGCGTGAAGTGGAAGCTGAGAGAGCCGTTTGAGCTGAGACTTACCTCGGCGGTCATCGGCCTGCTGGTGCTGATTCTCTCCTCGGTGGGGCTTGAGAAGATTCAGCTCGGGTATTTGTCGCAGGATCTGCCGCAGGGACCCGGCGGTCTTCTGGGAAGTCTGATTGCCGACAAGTCCGTGCCGTTTTTCGGCATCTGGGGAGCAACGCTGATTTTTACCGTTGCCGGTGCCATAGGTCTTTCCTACGTCTTGCGCTTCTCCTGGATCGATCTGTGCGAAGGGCTGGGGGAGACCATTGAAAAATGCGTCCGGTTCCTGCGGCGTCTTGCTGCAAGCCTCATGCAAAGGCGCAGGGAGCAGCATCATGAGGCGGGAGAACCGGCGCTGCTGGCAGACGCCGTGCGTCCTCAGGCGGGCGACGAAAATGATCCCGTGCAAGAGGGCGATGTGGGTTCGGAAGTGATCGATGTTCCCTTCAGTGACGATGAGGACGACGGCGGCGAGGTTCCCGCCTCGCTGGAATTGGACAGCCCCGAGCCGATGCCCGGCTCGGCTCAGAAGGCGCTGGTCAAGACCAAGCCCGCCATGACGCAGGGCGAGTTGCTTGCAAGGGAGCAGGGCGGACACATCACGCCCAATCTCACGGCGCTCGCGGCGCCTCCCCAGGACCGTCAGGGGATCACCGAAGAGACCATTGAGATGACCAGCCGGCTCATCGAGTCGAAGCTTCGCACCTACCGGATCAATGCCGAGGTGAAGGGGGCTCAGACCGGCCCGGTGATCACGCAGTACTGGCTGCAGCTTGCCGACGGCGTCAAGGGCAGCCACGTTGAGGCGATCTGCAAGGATCTGACCCGGGCGCTCGCCGTGCATTCGATCCGCGTCGTGCCCGCCATTCCCAACACGCCCTACATGGGACTGGAGATTCCAAACGGGGTCGAGCAGCGCATGGCCGTGTACCTCTCCGAGGTGATCGGCGGCAACGCGTTCAAGGAAAGCAAGTCGCTGCTCTCGCTTGCGCTTGGCAAGGACATTGCCGGCAACCCCCTCATCATTGATCTGGCTCGCATGCCGCACATGCTGGTGGGCGGCACGACGGGGTCGGGCAAGTCGGTCTGCATCAACTCGATGATTCTGTCGCTGCTGTACAAGTGCGACCCGTCTCAGCTGCGTCTCGTGCTGATTGATCCGAAGACGGTTGAGTTCTCGCTTTATCAGGACATTCCCCATCTGCTCACGCCTGTCGTGACGGACATGTCCAAGGCCGCCAATGCTCTTGCCTGGCTCGTCAATGAGATGGACCGCCGCTATCGGCTGATGAGCCGGCTCGGCGTGAGAAGCTTTGACAGCTTCAACGTCAAGGTGAAGGATGCCATTGATTCTGGCGCGCCCCTCATGGATCCGTTTGACGTGAATCCCGAGAATCCTGAACCGCATGTGCCGCTCAAGCCGCTTCCGTACCTCGTCTGCTTCATCGATGAGCTTGCCGACCTGATTCTCGTCAACCGCAAGCAAGTTGAGATGTACATCATGCGCCTTGCGCAAAAGGCCCGAGCCGCCGGCATTCATCTCGTCCTGGCCACCCAGAGGCCGAGTGCGGACATCGTCACTCCGCTCATCAAGGCCAACATCGTGGCCCGCATCTGCTTCCAGGTTGCGAGCCGCTTCGACAGCATGGTCGTGCTGGACGAGAGCGGGGCGCAGGATCTGCTCGGCCGCGGCGACATGCTATTCAGAAAGCCCGGCACGCATGCACTGATCCGAGCTCAGGGTTGCGTTGTTGAGGAAACTGAAATCGATCGGGTTGTGCAGGAGCTGCGCAGCTACGGAGAGCCCGAGTATGTCGAGGGCGTGACCGATCCCGAACCGAGCGACGACTACGAAGGAGACGGCGGGCCTGGCTCTGGCAAGATGGGGGAAAAGGATCCGCTTTACGACGAGGCCGTGCAGCTGGTTCTTGAGACCCGGCGTGTCTCGACGAGTTTTGTCCAGAGGCGCTTTAGCATTGGTTACAACCGTGCCGCCAACATCATCGAGAGCATGGAGGCGGCCGGCGTTGTGAGCCCGGCGAACGCATCCGGCAAACGAGAGATTCTGGTGCACGATGTGGGAGGTGTCTGATGCAGCGGCGTACCCTGATTGTTCTGGCTCTTGCCTGCACGGCGGTACAAAGTGCCTTTGCCGCTGCCTCCGGCCGAGCGTTTCTTGAACGGTTCGCTCGAGAGGTCGAGAGTGCGAAGGGGAGCTTCACGCAGCTGCTGCTGGACAAAGCCGGCAGGCCCCGAGAGCCGGAAAGCTCGGGCGAATTCTCCTTCAGGCGGCCGGGGCGGTTTTCCTGGATTGTGACGGCTCCCTACCGGCAGAGCGTCGTCTCCAACGGCAAGACGCTCTGGCTGTACGATCCGGATCTCATGCAGGTGACGGTCAAGCGGCTGACTGATACGGTGTCGGCAACCCCAGCGGCGGTGCTTTTTGGCTCGGGCAATCTCAGCCAGACGTTTGTGCTCGAGGATCAGGCCGGGCGCGATGGCCTCACATGGGTCAAGGCAACCCCCAGGGCGCAGGATCCCTCCTTTGCCTGCATCCTGATTGGCTTTACCGGTGACGGACGGCTGGCTAGGCTTGAGCTTCTTGATCATTTCTCGCAGAAGACAATCCTCACGTTTCAGCGTTTGGAGGTCAATGCCTCGATTGCGGATCAGACGTTTGAGTTTGTTCCGCCCAAGGGGGCTGATGTCCTCGAGGACAGGCTCTCCTAGGACGATTTTTCTACAAAGGAGTTCCAGATGGCCATGTTTGACTCATCAACCCTCAAGGACGGTGTGAGTGCAAAGGAGGTTTGGGGCTGGGCTCTGTTTGATGCGGCCAACTCCGGCTACAGCACGGTGGTGCTGACGGCGGTGTTCAACGCCTATTTCGTGTCAACCGTCTGCAGGGATGCCTCTTGGGCGACACTTCTCTGGACCTGCGCGGTCGCGTTTTCAAATTTCCTTGCCATCGTGTTCATGCCCGCCATCGCGCGGATTTCCGACGCCACGGCGAAAAAGAAGATCTGGCTGCTGGCGGCAACGCTGCTTTGCATTGCCGCCACTGCGATGCTTTCCTTCGCCCGGGAGGGGACGCTGCTGCTGGCCTTTTCCATGGTGGTGCTCAGCAATTTTGGCTTCAGTGTCGGCGAGACGCTGAATTCGGCATTCCTGCCTGAACTCGCAAGACCCACTGCTCTCGGGAAAGTCTCGGGCTGGGGCTGGTCGCTCGGCTACGCTGGAGGACTCCTCACGCTCGCGCTCTGCCTGGCTGTCGTGATGCGGGGCCAGTCTGCGGGACTCTCCGAGAGCACGCTTGTGCCGGTGACCAACCTTATTACCGCAGGTGTGTTCCTTGTGCTTTCTCTGCCGTTTTTCCTTTGGGTGAAGGAGCGTGCGGTTCCCAGGCCTTCTGTCTCAGCCGCAAAAAGCGCGGCACGAAGGGGGATTCGCAAACAGCTGTTCGGCTCATTGAAGACGCTTCGAAGCTATCCGGACTTTGCCTGCCTGGCGCTGTGCGGGTTCCTCTACCAGTGTGGAATCGCCACCGTGATTGCCCTGAGCGCCATCTACGCCTCCGAGGTGATGGGCTTTACGATGACCGAGACGCTCACCCTGGTGCTGCTTGTCAACATCACTGCGGCGGTCGGGGCGTTCGGCTTCGGGTATCTGCAGGACTGGCTGGGGCACAAGCGATCGCTGATGCTGACGCTTCTTGTCTGGGTGGCCATGGTGGTCACGGCGTGGGCGGCGACGAATGCGGCCACATTCTGGGTCTCAGCGAATCTTGCCGGGCTGGCGATGGGCTCGAGTCAGTCGGCAGGGCGTGCCATGGTGGCCGTTCTCTCGCCCAAGGCAAGGTCGGCCGAGTTTTACGGGCTCTGGAACATGGCCCTGTGGGTTTCCGCAATGGTCGGGCCGCTCACGTATGGAACCGTCACCTGGGTGACGGGAAATGATCAGCGGCTTGCCATCGCCGTCACGGGGCTCTTCTTCGTTGCTGCGGTGTTTGCGCTGATGCCGCTTGACCTCAGCCGGGGAAGCGCCCTGGCTGAAAAGGACGGCGGGGAAATCGCGGCATGAGTCCTAGGAGACCGGCCGGGCTCGCTGGCTGCAGACGGAGCCTGCTTCTCGCGATGGCATCATTTGGCGCGTCGATCCGGATCGGCTTGTGGACCGGGGCGCCAGCCAGGAGGGCGTCAACCTCAATTTGTGGGGGTTCTGCAACAGAACTTTCGCAAAAAATATTTTCGGTATAGAATCAAACATTTGTAGACGAAAAATGAGGAATGTCGATCCAAAGTTGCTTTTGGCACTTGCAAAATGCCGGGCAGGTCGATATAGTTCCGCTTCTCACAGGCACGTAGCTCAGTTGGTTAGAGCATCACCTTGACATGGTGGGGGTCGTTGGTTCGAGTCCAATCGTGCCTACCAGAATATTGGAGACGTCAATGCTTCAGAGTTTGTCACGAACGACAAACGCCCGAAAAAAATGATTCGGGGCGCGCAAGCAGGGATGTCTTAAGAAGAACGCGGCTCACTTCGGGTCGCGTTTTTTTTTACGGGTTTAAAGAGTTTGAAGGAGATCTTGAAGATGATCGCGATTACGCTGCCGGACGGCTCCAAGCGTGAATTTGAGGGGCCGGTGACGGTCCGGGTCGTGGCTGAATCGATTGGCGCCGGACTGGCAAAGGATGCCCTGGCGGGCAAGGTGAATGGCAGGCTTGTTGATCTCACCACGGAGATTTCCGCTGACAGCGACGTGGCGATTGTGACCGCCAAGAACGAAGAGGGCGTTGAGATCCTCAGGCATTCCACGGCCCATCTGATGGCTCAGGCCGTCAAGCAGCTGTTCCCGAGCGCCGAAGTGACAATCGGCCCGGCCATTGATAAGGGCTTCTATTACGACTTCAAGTTTGAGCGTGCCTTCACGCCCGAGGATCTCGAGGCGATTGAAAAGCGCATGACCGAGCTCGTGAAGAAGGACATTCCGATCAGCCGCAAGGAAGTCTCCCGTGAGGAGGCGATTGCCTTCTTTGAGGGACTGGGAGAGCATTACAAGGTAGAACTCATCCAGGCCATTCCCGAAGGCGAGACGCTCTCGCTCTACACCCAGGGCGACTTCACTGACCTGTGCCGCGGCCCTCATGTGCCCTCCACCGGCAAGCTCAAGGTGTTCAAGCTCATGAAGGTTGCTGGCGCCTACTGGCGCGGCGACAGCAAGAACGAAATGCTGCAGCGCATCTACGGCACCGCCTGGGGCAACAAGGCCGATCAGGCTGCGTATCTCAAGATGCTTGAGGAGGCCGAAAAGCGCGACCATCGCCGCCTTGGCAAGGAGCTCGACCTGTTCCATCTGCAGGAAGAGGCTCCGGGCATGATCTTCTGGCACGCCAAGGGCTGGGCCATGTGGCAGGTGATCGAGCAGTTCATGCGCCGCATCTACCAGCAGAACGGCTACCAGGAGGTGAAGGCTCCCCAGCTGCTGGACCGCTCTCTGTGGGAGCGCTCCGGACACTGGGCCAAGTACCGCTCGAACATGTTCACGACTGAGTCCGAGAACCGCTACTACGCCCTGAAGCCGATGAATTGCCCTGGCCATATTCAGCTCTTCAATTCCGCTCTGCGCAGCTACCGTGATCTGCCGCTGCGCTACGGAGAATTCGGCCAGTGCCACCGCAACGAGCCGTCTGGTTCGCTCCACGGCATGATGCGCGTGCGCGCATTCACGCAGGACGACGGACATATCTTCTGCACCGAGGATCAGATCCTTCAGGAGTGCGTCGACTACACCAAGCTCGTTGCAGAGGTGTACCACACGTTCGGCTTTGACAACATCAGCTACAAGATCGCTACGCGCCCGGAAATGCGCATCGGCGAGGACTCCGCCTGGGACAAGGCTGAGGCTGCGCTCATCAAGAGCCTCGAGATGGCCGGCGTCGAGTACGAAATCCTTCCCGGAGAAGGCGCCTTCTACGGACCCAAGATCGAGTACCACCTCCAGGACTGCCTCGGCCGCTCCTGGCAGTGCGGCACGATCCAGGTCGACTTCCAGATGCCCGGGCGCCTGGGCGCCGAGTATGTGGCCGAAGACAACACCCGCAAGGTTCCCGTCATGCTCCACCGTGCGATTCTGGGCTCGCTCGAGCGCTGGATCGGCATGCTGATCGAGCACTATGCCGGCGCGATGCCCGTTTGGCTTGCTCCGACGCAGGTTGCCGTCGCCTCCATCACTGACGATCAGGCCGAGTACGCCAAGAGTGTTGCTGCGCGTCTGCGCGATGCCGGCATGCGTGTCGTCGAGGATTTGCGCGGTGAAAAAATCAACTATAAAATCCGCGAGCTCAGCCTCCAGAAGATCCCCTACATTGTTGTGGTGGGAGACAAGGAAAGGCAGAACGATACGGTCAGCGTGCGTGCCAGGGGCAACCGAAATCTCGGCGTGATGCCTGTGGCCGAATTCATCGGCAAGGTGGTCGATGAAGACAAGAATCGCGTCAATGGCGAGCAGTCATAAGGCGCTGACAGTTAATAACTTTTTTTTGGGAGTAGTGTCATAGCACAGGATCGCACTCACCGGATCAACTCTGAGATCCGGGTTCCGGAAGTCCGACTGATGGGCGTCGATGGCGACCAGATCGGAATCGTTCGTACTATTGAAGCCCTGAGAATGGCCGAAGACGAGGGCGTTGACCTCGTCGAGGTGGCGCCGACGGCCAAGCCGCCGGTGTGCAGGCTGGTTGACTACGGCAAGTTCCGTTACCAGGAACAGAAGCGCCAGCAGGAGCTCAAGGCCAAGCAGAAGGTCACGCAGGTGAAGGAAGTGAAGTTCCGACCTGCAACCGACGAAAACGATTACCAGACCAAGCTGCGTGCACTGCGCCGGTTCCTCGCCGATGGCGACAAGGCCAAGGTGACGTTGCGCTACAGAGGCCGTGAGATGGCGCACCAGGACATCGGTGCACAGATCATGACCCGCATCGCCGAGGATCTCGTCGAGGAGGCGCAGATCGAGAACAAGCCCAAGCTTGAAGGGCGCCAGATGATCATGGTGCTCGCTCCCAAGCGCAAGAAGTAGACATTTTTGAGCAGTTGTGTAAAATAACGCGCTCTGTGCCCGTCCGTCAGGGAATTTCCGTTCCCTGACTGGCGGGTTGAACAAGTCGGGGCGGGCTTGAGAAGATCCGGATGCATGCCGGACGCCTGGAGTCCCGATAATTTGAAGGAAACCGGCCAAATGCCGAAGATGAAAACAAAGAAGGCTGCAAGCAAGCGCTTCAAGGTCCGCTCTGGCGGCTCCATCAAGCGTGCTCACGCCACCAAGCGTCATATCCTCACCCATCGTACGACGAAGAACAAGCGTCACCTGCGTGGAATGGTCACCATTCACGAGTCTGACAGCAAGTCCATCCATCGTATGTTGCCTTACGCGTAATCAAAGGGAGGGTTAAAGATGCCTCGAGTTAAGCGTGGCGTGACGGCTCATGCCCGTCACAAGAAGATTCTCGCCCTTGCCAAGGGTTTCCGTCTGCGCCGCAACAACGTTTTCCGCGTTGCCAAGCAGGCTGTCATGCGCGCTGGCCAGTATGCCTACCGTGACCGCCGCGACAAGAAGCACGTGTTCCGCCGCCTGTGGATCGCCCGTATCAACGCCGCGACCCGCGCCAACGGTATGACCTACAGCCGTTTCATGAACGGTCTGAAGAAGGCCAATATCGCTCTGGACCGCAAGGTTCTGGCTGACATGGCCGTGTTCGATCAGGCTGGTTTTGCCGGTCTGGTTGCTCTTGCCAAGCAGGCGCTCGCCTAAGACTTAATCGTCTGAAGCAAAAAAAAGGAGCAGTTTCCGGAAACGGAGCTGCTCTTTTTTTGTCTGCGAAGATTATCGCGATGTCAAGAAAAACAGTGGGTTATAAGCCTTTTTCCTCTTGACGAAACGCCATATTCCTGAAACAATAGCGGGTCAACTTTGCTTCGTTCGGCCGGGGTCTTTCCAAACATGGAAGGGGTGCGGCCGGACTGCTTGATGAAACCCTGCGCAATGCGGGTTTTCTTTTTCCGTTTTTGGTGCGCTTCGGTGCGCTGGAAGCGGCGACACGTGTAGCTGAAAAGATATGGATGATTTAAATAAGCTCATTGAAACGGCCAAGGAGATCTTTGCCCGGGCCGAAAAGCCTGCTGCGCTTGAAGACGCGAAGGCCAAGTTCATTGGTAAGACCGGTGAGATCACCCTTTTGATGAAGGAGCTCGGCAAGCTTGCCGTTGAGGAGCGCCGCGTCAGGGGCCAGCAGATCAATGCGGCCAAGCGCGCGATCGAAGAGGCGCTCAACGAGCGCCGCGAGTCCCTCGCCCAGGCCGCAATGGACCTGAAGCTCGCGAGCGAGGCGATTGACGTGACTCTGCCGGGCCGCGCCTCGCTCTCTGGCGGCATTCACCCGGTGATGCGCACCTGGGCGCGCATCGTCGCGATTTTCCACTCGATTGGCTTTGACGTTGCCGACGGTCCTGAAATCGAGAGCGACTGGTACACGTTCACGGCTCTCAACAATCCGCCCAATCATCCGGCCCGCTCCATGCAGGACACCTTCTACGTGGACCGCAAGGACGGCTCCGGAATGCAGCTGCCGCTGCGTCCGCACACCTCGCCGATGCAGGTTCGCTATGCCCGCACGCATACGCCTCCGATCCGCGTGATTGCTCCGGGCCGCACGTACCGCGTGGACAGCGACGCAACGCACTCGCCGATGTTCCATCAGGTCGAGGGCCTTTGGGTCGACACGGATATTTCCTTTACTGACCTGAAGGGCGTGTACACGGACTTCCTGCGCAAGTTCTTTGAAACCGATGACCTGATCGTGCGCTTCCGCCCGAGCTACTTCCCGTTCACCGAGCCCTCGGTGGAAGTGGACATGGCCTTCACGACCGGTCCGAGAAAGGGACGCTGGCTTGAGATTTCCGGCGCAGGCGAGGTGCATCCCAATGTGATCAGAAACTATGGTCTGGATCCGGAAAAGTACATCGGCTTTGCCTTTGGTTCCGGCCTTGAACGGCTCACGATGCTGCGCTATGGCATTGACGATCTGCGCCTGTTCTTCGAAGGCGACCTTCGTTTCCTGTGCCAGTTCCGCGATTGATTTGTGCACCGTTTTTGGAGAGTTTTAAAAAATGCTGTTTTCTGAAAAGTGGCTGCGCAGCTACATTAACCCGGATCTGAACACCAAGGATCTGGCCGAGACTCTGACCATGGCCGGGCTTGAGGTCGAGGCTGTCACGCCCCGCGCCCCTGCATTCTCTGGCGTGGTTGTTGCCAAGGTTCTGGAGTGTGCCGCACACGAGAATTCCGATCACCTGCATGTGTGCAAGGTGGATGCTGGAACCGGCGAGGAGCTTCAGATTGTCTGTGGTGCGCCCAATGTGCGCGCCGGCATCAAGGTGGCCTGCGCCATGATCGGCGCCGTGCTTCCCGGTGACTTCAAGATCAAGCGCTCGAAGCTGCGCGGAGTGGTCTCCTGCGGCATGCTTTGCAGCTGCCGCGAACTGGGGATCTCCGAGGATCATGATGGAATCTGGATTCTGTCCGATGATGCGCCGATCGGTGAAGACATCCGCAAGTACGCGGATCTTGACGACAGCGTGATCGAGATCAAGCTCACGCCGAACCGCGGCGACGCTCTGTCGCTGATCGGCGTTGCCCGTGACCTGCGTGCTGTGACTGGCGCAGAGCTTCACGAACCCGACATGACGCCCGTGGCGGCCAACTGTGACGAGCACATGCCGCTCGAAATCGAGGCTCCCGAGCTCTGCGGCCGCTTTGCCGGCCGCGTGATTCGCGGCATCAATCCCCATGCCCAGACGCCGGAATGGATGAAGCAGCGCCTTCTTTCTGCCGGACAGAGACCGATTTCCGCGCTTGTGGACATTTCCAACTATGTCATGTTCGAGCTCGGACGCCCGACGCACTTCTATGATCTGAAGAAGGTGAAGGCTCCCATGTCCGTTCGCTGGGCCAGGCAGGGCGAACAGGTCGAACTGCTCAACGAGCAGACGGTGACGCTTGATCCGTACTATGGCGTCGTGGCCGATGCCAATGGCGCCCAGGGGCTTGCCGGCATCATGGGCGGAGAGCCGACTGCGATTGATTCCGAAACGACAGACGTGTTCGTCGAGGCCGCCTTCTGGTATCCCACCCAGATCCAGGGCCGCTGCCGCCGCCTGAATTTCTCCTCGGACGCCGCTCATCGCTTTGAGCGCGGCGTGGACTGGGGCTCCAACGTCGAGCACGTCGAGTACATCACGCGCCTGATCCTTGATATCTGCGGCACTGAGTCCACCAAGATCGGCCCGGTCGACGACCATGTTGCGAACCTGCCCGAGAAGCGTGTCGTCAAGATGCGCGCTGACCGCTGCCGCAAGATCATCGGCTATGACATCTCCACCGAGTTCATGAACGAGGCGTTCACTCGGCTTGGCTTCGAGTTCAAGCGTGAGGGCGAGGTCTTTACCGTGACCTCTCCGACCTATCGCTTTGACATTGAAATTGAGGAGGACCTCATCGAGGAGGTGGCTAGACTTTTCGGCTATCAGAATCTTCCCGACCGCCCGCCTCTGGCCAGGACCTACATGAAGTCGCTGCCCGAGAACTGCCGCCCGATCTTTGACCTGCGCGCCGCCATGGCCCGCCGCGGCTATCAGGAACTCGTCAACTTCAGCTTTGTCGAGGAGAAGTGGGAGAAGGACTTTGCCAACAATGACAGTCCGATCCGTCTTCTGAATCCCATCGCCAGTCAGCTCGCAGTGATGCGCACTCAGCTGATCGGCGGCCTGGTGGACATCCTGCGCTACAACCTGAACAGAAAGGCCGAGAATGTCCGTCTGTTTGAGATCGGCCGGGTGTTCTTCCCGGATGACTCGGTTGAGGACGGTCCCTGGACGGTGAAGGGCATTCGTCAGCCCACCCATATTGCCGGCCTTGCCTACGGTGATGCGCACGGCGAGCAGTGGGGCGAACAGGCCCGCGCCGTGGACTTCTACGATGTCAAGGGGGACATTGAAACCCTGATCATGCCGCTCAAGGCACGGTTTGTCGCGGCCAAGCATCCTGCGCTCCATCCGGGCCGCTCGGCTGAGATCCTGATTAACGACAAGACCGTCGGCATGATTGGCGAGCTGCATCCGCTGCTTTGCCGCAAGTACGCTCTGCCCAAGGCTCCGATCGTCTTTGAGATGGACGTGAAGGCTCTCGTAGAGATCCCTGTGCCGCATGCGCGAGCAGTGAGCAAGTTCCAGGCGGTGCACCGCGACATTGCCGTCGTGGCTCCGGCGGCTCTGTCCGTGCAGACGATTTTTGATGCCATTGAAAAGTATCGCAGCACCCCGGCCGGCGCAATTGTTGATGGTTTCGAGCTGTTCGACCTTTATCGCCCGAAGGAAGATCCTTCCGTGAAGAGCATGGCCTTCCATCTGACGCTGCAGACGTATGGCGAGGAAGCGATCGGAGAGGCGGCTGCCGATGAGGCTGTGAACGGCGTCATTGAGACTCTTGCTGCCCTCGGCGCAAAACTGCGCAGTTAACCTATTTGTTACGGAAATTGAAAAAATGGATTTCTCTACTCAATACCCCAATTTGAACTTCCCGGAGGGGCCTGCGAACAGCTCGACCCTCACCAAGCAGCATTTTGTCGAGATCCTTTACGATCGCCTTGGCCTCTCGCGCCAGGAGGCGACGCTGGTGGTCGAATCGATTTTCAGCGAAATCGAACTTGCTTTGCTTGAGGGCCGTGATGTGAAGCTCGCAAATTTCGGCACGTTCTCAACCCGTGACAAGGTTGCCCGTCCGGGCCGCAATCCGAAGACCGGTGAAAAGCATGAGATCTGCGCCCGCCGCGTTGCCACGTTTGTGCCGGCTCCGCATCTGCGCGACTCTGTGGCCTCCTTTGTTGAACGCGAGGGAGCAAGGCCGCAGGCCGAGTAACCTCGGCAAAGTGCGTTCAGCGCTAAACTGAACGCATTGCGAACTCCGTACAACGGAACGAAAGAGGGGGAGGGGCGCGAGCTTCGCCCTCTTTTTTTTAGGATGATCCATGATCGAGCAAAACGAATACAACCGCCAATACACTGTCGAGCAGGTCTGCACCAAGTGCGGTCTGGCTCCTTACATTCTGCGGTATTGGGAAATCCATTTTCCTGAGCTGCGCGGCGCGGGCGGCAAGCAGAAGGCTTTTTACACCAGCAATGATCTGGCTCTTGTCTGGCGGATCAAGAGGCTGCTGTATGCGGAGATGCTCACCATTGAACAGGCAAAGAAGAAGCTGAAGAACGAAAAGCTGTTCCCGTTGAGCGAACCGGGATTTGCGCCTATTTCCCGGCCGCAGGTCATTCAGCCTCGGGCAGTTGAAGAGAGAAAGGCAGCAGTTGAGGCTGCTCCGGCGGAGAAGCCCGTTCCTGAGCTGCCGCAGGGAATCGCTCAGCCAAATGAGCCGCAGGCCAAGCTCCAACCCGCGCTCCAGCCTACGCCCGAGCAGATTCGTGCCGAGCAGGAACGGCGCTATCAGGAGGCGCTGAAGCGGGCTCAGCTTGAGCGCCGAAAGGTTCTGCGCCGCCGTCAGGTGGAGGCCGCAATCAAAGAGCTTCGCGAGTTGCGCGCCAAGCTTGGCTGACATTTGCTTTTCATAAAAAACGAAGATAGAATGCGCAACTCGTTCGGGGCGTAGCGCAGCCTGGTAGCGCACTTGCATGGGGTGCAAGGGGTCGCGAGTTCGAATCCCGCCGCCCCGACCAGAATCCAGGAAAAGAGAGATGGCTTAGGCCGTCTCTTTTTTTTTTCGCCTTAGTTTTTTCTCTGCCGAAAGAAGCAGCCGCAAACGAGCGCTTTTGGTGCAATCAGAAAGGATTCAGCCGGAGGTTCGTGCGGGTGCCGAACAGGATTTCTGCACAAGAGCCGCCCTTCAGGAAAAAACGGCAACGTTGCGGATACATTTGGGAGCCGCGCAAAAAACGATACGGAAATCTCGATGAGTTCAGTTGAGCGCTAAACTTTGCATAACGTTTCGCAAGGCGAATCGTCTGTGCATTTTTTCGAGAGGAACAGGTATGCGTTGGGGAAACCGGCAGGGAAGCTCAAACATTGAGGACCGCAGAGGACAGTCGGGAGGTCGTTTCTCGTCCGGGGGCGGAATGATTCCCGTGAAAGGCAAGGGCGGACTGCTGATGCTGGTTGTCGTCATGGTTGCCGGCTACTACGGCATTGACCTCACGCCCATGCTGAGCGGGCAGATGGATGTCCAGATGGGCCAGGCGAGTGCCCCGACCCAAAGATCCAATTATCAGCCGAGTGCTCAGGAGCAGGAGCTTGCAAAGCTCTCCTCTCTGGTTCTGAAAAGTACCGAGGATGTCTGGGGCGCCATTTTCAGCAAGTCTGGGAACCGCTACAGCAATCCCAAGATGGTTCTGTACAGCGGCTCGACGCCGACTGCCTGCGGCTACGGCCAGTCTGCCATGGGCCCCTTCTACTGCCCTGGGGACAAGAAGCTTTACATTGACCTGTCGTTCTACAACGACATGAAGACCAAGCTTGGCGGCGGCGGTGACTTTGCTCTTGGCTATGTGCTGGCGCACGAAGTTGGACATCATGTGCAGAACGAGCTTGGCATCGCCTCCCAGGTGCAGCGCGCTCAGCAGCAGGCTGGCTCCAAGGCGCAGGCCAACAAGCTATCGGTTCGCATGGAGCTGCAGGCCGACTGCCTGGCCGGGGTCTGGGGACACTACATGCAAAAGCAGGGCGTCCTTGAGACGGGCGATCTGGAAAAGGCTCTGAGAACCGCCACGGCAATCGGCGACGACCGTCTGCAGAAGATGAGCACGGGGCGAGTCGTTCCGGACAGTTTCACGCACGGCACTTCCGAGCAGCGCCTGTACTGGTTCAAGCGGGGGTTTGATTCCGGCGAGGCCAGCAAGTGTGACACGTTCAGCACAAACCGCTAAGACCTTGACGGCTAGAAGATTCTGCCTATAATGCGCCTCCGTTCTGAAAAGTTCGGGGGCGCAAACGTTTGGGCTCCAGACGAGACGAACAAAAAAATTCGCGAAGGACTTGCAAACGGAAAAATAGTCTGATAAACTACTTCTTCTGTTCGCGGATAATTTCGTGAATCTGCTCTTTAAAAACTAGAAACGAACCGATAAGTGTGAGCGCCTCTGGGTGTTTTGGGAACTCTCAAAAAACCACGTGCTCGCACTAGCACAGAAAGAAATGGATAGGAACCGCAAGGAACTTATCAATTCCGTCTGAAGCAGTAATCGAGCGCGAAAACAGAGATTGAACTGAAGAGTTTGATCCTGGCTC
>Ga0265299_10003102_pt1 | contig 16450 bp, 27 predicted proteins | sample AusTroGonzalo_MG_4_FD_193485 | JGI IMG/M metagenome (GOLD analysis project Ga0265299, IMG submission 193485) | Bovine rumen microbial communities from tropical cattle in Woodstock, Queensland, Australia - Gonzalo_02 | ecosystem: Host-associated > Mammals > Digestive system > Stomach > Rumen ... | reverse complement strand
AGAGCAAAACCTCCTAAGTATGATTTAACTAATCAAAGATTTGGAAAATTAACTGCAATATCTTATGTTAAAGGTTCTAAATGGTTGTGTAAATGTGATTGTGGCAAAGAAACTACAGTAGAAACTAGAAATCTTCTTACTGGACATACACGTTCTTGCGGCTGTTTGGTAAAAGAAAATGGTCAATATCATACAACAGATATGTTAGGTTATGAAGATGAGAATTTTAAAGTTCTTTCTCGTGCGGGATCTGACAATCAAGGAATTGCATTATGGAACTGTTTATGTAAAAAATGTGGGAAATCTTTTATTACAAGAGGTTCACATATTAGAACAAAAGAAATTAGTAGTTGTGGTTGTGTTCATTCTCAAAATGAAAAAATAATTCGAGATTTATTAGAAAAAAACAATATAGAATATTCGACACAATACACTTTTCCAGATTTAATTGGTTTAAAAGGTGGCCATTTAAGATTTGACTTTGCTATATTCAAAAATGGAAAGTTATCTCACTTAATTGAATATAATGGTCTTCAACATTATATTAAAGCTGAAGGTCATTGGGGTAGTGATTTTGAAGAATTACAACAAAGAGATTTACTTAAACAACAATATTGCAAAGAACATAATATTCCATTAATTATTATAAAATATGATGAAGAATACGATATAAATACTTTGTTAATCTAACCTGTAGAGACTATTCCGAGTGAGATCGGAAGTACTACTTCTATTGATACGAAGTGGGAAATGGTGTTCCTAATAATTATTAGGTAAGAGATAGTCCGAACCAATAAGAAATTATTGTAACAAAAGGGAAAGAAGCAGATCAGTACCGCATTGCTACTGTAACTAATTCTTGTAGTACAATGCACAAATTGGCATCTACTCCTATTACAAGAGAATGCTTCTCTTTTAGTAAGGATTTACCAATGGAGTGTTTTAATGTTCAAGACATTATCATAGATGCGTGCGAAGATTTGCGCCTGAAGTATAATGCAACAAAGGATTCGCGTTACTGGCGCGCCTTAGTAGAAATCCTACCTGAAAGCTGGAATCAGAAGCGTACTTTCACTTGTAATTATGAAACTTTGAGAACAATGGTAGATCAGAGAAAACATCATAGACTTCAGGAATGGCACGATTTTATTAGTGAGTTGCATAAGTTACCGTATGCGGATGAGCTGATATTTTATGGACTTGAAGGAGTGAAAGACTAATGGACGGCATTACGGTTTTATATGAACAAGGTTTTGGTGGTTTAAAGGAAGTAATTATAGGAGCAATTCTATGTATTTTAGGCGGTTTTGCTATTGCCGCAGTTATTACTTTTATAAGTTTATCTGATTTTAATATTTGGTTTATTGCTCTCGGGTTTGTAAGTTCAATTTTATTGTTTGTTATGTTTGTTGCAACAGGACTTATTTCTTTTAAACCTTATTCAAAATATAAAGTAACAATAGAAGATGAAGTTCGTTTTAATGATTTTAATGAAAAATATGAAGTTATATTCCAAGAAGGCGATATTTATACTATAAAGGAGAAAGATTAATGAGAACATTTAGCGATTGTCAAAAAAGATGTTGCATTTGTTGTCGAGAAAAACTTGGTTGTCTTGCAGAATTCGGAGTTAATGATTATGCTCCCGCAGTAAAAGAACAACTCATTGATCGGTTAGATAAAGGAGAATATCCTGATTATACTTATATAATGATAGAAGCATTAAAAGATTGGTATGATTATGATTATATTATAAGGGAGAGAGACTAATGAATATATCTCACATTTTACTAATTTTCTTTATCACTATCTTCTTACATGTTTATGATGACTTTAAATCTCAGGGGATATTAGCCAGTATGAAACAGAAAGAATGGTGGACATCTCAGTCAAGTTATACTGAAAAGTATAAATATGATTATACAATAGCATTACTTGCTCATTCTTTTAGCTGGGCGGCGGCGATATCTATACCTTCTTTAGTCTATTACTATATCGTCAATAAAGAGATATGTCTTCCATTACTATTTTTTATCGTTATTCAAACAATGGTACATTGTATTGTTGACGATTTAAAAGCGAATAAATATAAGATTAACTTAATACAAGACCAATTTACACATCTTGTTCAGATTATTGTTGAAATTGGAATTTTAATAGCACTTATATAACTCTCAACCTATCTTTCAAAATTCAAAGCAGAGGAGGAATTTAAATGAAAGAATGTTACTATTCAACAATTACAAAGAAGTATTATGACTCGAAAGAGGACTGCCTTGCCGCAGAGGAAGCTGTGAAGAAGGCAGAAGAAGAGAAAAAGGCTCTTGCGACGAAGCGCGCAGATAGAGCAAAAGAAGTCGAGGACGCCTATAAGGCGGCCGCAGATGCACAAAAGAAAGCATATGAACTTATGAGTGATTTTGTGGCAGATTATGGTAGTTTTCATACTACTATCAAAAATACTGATTTCGGACCTTTTAACAGTTTAAGAGACTGGTTATTCTGGTTCTAATTTTATAAAACGCATGGGTTGAGAGAAGAGAAAAGTCAAGGAGAAATCCTTGACTTTTTTTAATTTTAGTGATATAATATATATGTAATAAAAAAGAAAAGGAGATTTTAATATGCCCTATACAAAAGGATTTTTCGTTAAAGAACTCAAGAAGATGGGAATCCGTCACGGTGATACAAGTGACGGTCGTACAGTAGGTCTTAAGCATCTCAAGTATGCGGACTTAGTAAACCTTTACTTCTCTGTTGTCGAGAGTAAAGAAAACTAATTGCGGGCGCGCACTACGCAAGAAACTAAACTTTAGAAAGGAACGGAAAATATGACTCTGCGTTTTTATAGTAATGTAACAGAAGAATTGACTTTACTTGCGGAAATAGAAGACATAGATGACGAGTTTGGAAAAAGAATAGACCAGATTATAATGTTATATGCAGATAGTTCCGTTTCTTTTGTTGAGGGAGAACCCTCTCTTGTAAAGTATGCGGGAATATCTGAAGTTAGAATTACTTGTAGTAATGTATTTATTGCGAGTACTCCAAGGGATCAATTCTTAACTGACCAATTTTTTAGACAAGCATTTCATTTTGATTATAATGATGATTTAGAAAAGTGGATTCCTCAGATTAAGAAGGTCGCAGATGAGCTGAATAAAATACCAAGAGGCGATGAGTTGTATTGGTATATGAAAAGTTGATTGCGGGCGCGCATCAAGTAGAAAATCGTAGTTTCAAAAATTTGACTTTTTTTGAAAATTATGATATAATATAAATATAGAAAATAAAAAATAAAATTTTTCTTCTGGCTTGGCAGATAAGGTTACGCAAGTAACTGAAAGGAGTGCTGACAAACTTCACCTTGAAAGAGGTACCCCAAGCAATTCGAGAGTCAGAGGGACATAAATGATGCCCCTGCTTAGAAGAAACTGAGATAACTTAATAAAATAGACCGAAAGGGATTCCCAAGGCAAATCTGTGAGGGATACTGAATTGGTGCCGTTTAGCTGGCGGCTAGGTCACGCTAAATATTTTGTTAAGGTACTGAAAAACCGAAGGTTAATTAGTCCGAGTTGTAACGAGTAAGGGCGGTAACCAGTATATATCCGATAAGGGTATTTACCGCATAAGTAAGTTGTTGCTGAAAGTGTATTTAGGCGAGTAGTATTTGCTACTCCAAAAGAATAGTAAGCTACTGCGGTAGCTCGTCTAAAGTCAATAGGGTTTATAGCTCAGCGGGTAGAGCCATAGTCTGTTAAACTATAAAGCGTTAGTTCAAATCTAACTAGATCCACAGAAGCAAAAGCCTATCGCCGCAAATTACGAAAGTGTCCTAATTCCAGAGTGCAAGACAATCTGGAGTAGAGTTTGTCGCAAGCAACCTCTATTTAATCTTTAAACGAAACTATAAGGTGTAGCAACCTGAATAGTCCGCAAGACTAGTAGTGAAGTCAAAATTGAGTAGTAATTTGTTAGAGTCCCGATGCAAGGACTATAAATATTGCGGGCACAACTGATACTACCCAAAAGGTAGTGGAAAAGTAGGGAATAAATAATCCTACGAAAGTCAGTTATTAAGAATGAGAATTCTAATCGTTCTTCCTTTCTTGCAACTTTTAATATCGCGGAATGGGGCAGTCTGGTCAGCCTACCTGACTCATTATCAGGATGTCGTGGGTTCAAATCCCACTTCCGCACCCAGTAGGTCACCTCCCGCCTACACAGGAAGAGGAGGAAAGAATACAGCCCCTTAGTATTCTCTGTCCCGCACCAAGTGACATTAAACAGGCTGGTGGATAAAGTGGGTGAGAGCTGAAAATCTCCCAAAGTCGTAGACATGGATTATAGCGTGAGAGTAAACTACCACCGACAAAATATCCCTGAAGTTAGGCTATATGCAGACCTTCCGTTAGACAAGGAATAAGTTGGTATGTGGCATAGTGGCTAGACGACTTTCTCAAAAATAAAAGGCAAAGTAACTCCACGAACATAATAAATTGCGGCGGACGTCTTCGGACTATGCCTAAGAGAGTCAGATGCGTCTGGCTCTTTTTTTTTCTTTCTTGACAAAAGAGAAATTTTATGGTATAATATAATTAGATAAAAATAGAAGGAGAATATATTATGGCTCTTATAGCAAAACAAGCATCCTACCTTACTGAAGGTTGGAAAATGATAAGAAAGGAAAAAGAAAAAACCGAAGCAGAAAAACAATTTCATAGGAATATTAAAAAAATAGATAAAGATATTCTTAAAAGAGTAAAAGAAGAGAGAGATATCCTCCATGTTGTCTTTTATAATGATTATTTAATGGAAAAGGTGCGAGTATATTATAATGATTTAGGTTACGCTACCTGGGATTATACAAACATTTGGGGTGAATCAGAACTCGTTATTTGTTGGAATAAAGATTTGATTGATACTGGACATCACCAAGCCCATTGTAGAATAGTACATAGATAAATAAAGTAAAGGAGACTAATTATATATGAAAGACAAGTTAAATTGCCCAAATTGCAGCGCGCCTGTCAAAGAAATATCATCATCAAAATCTTCGTGTAAAACTTGTAGTTATTATGAGCAATGTAAAGATAAATATGGATTTTTCATAAGCGTTTGTGGGGCTTGTCGTGCATATGAGCCAAAAATATCTGATGACACAAATTTTATGGCGGGGCCGCACAAAGTAGAAAACAAGATGACGAACTTTGATGTAGAACTCCAAAAAGTCAAGGTAGAAGAACTCGCATATCTTCGTTCTCGTTGGACTCCTTGTGAAAGTTGTCCGTTGGTAGACGAGTGTGTAAAAGATGAGTTGACTTGCCTTGATTTGTGGGTGAGATATTTAAAGGAAGAGGTAAAGTAATGAAAGGTGACATATTAGAAACTAAATGCCCAGAGTGCGGCGGTATCTTAAAATATGTATTTGCAGAAGATTGGAAAGATGGCACTACTGACCTCATTTCCTGCTGTGTAGATTGTAAGGTGAATTGGAAAGAGGTTTATAAGATGACTCCGTATGGGATAAAGATTATAAATCCTATTGAGAGATACTTTGTAGGTTAGTGGGCGCGCATTAAGTAGGAGAATTAAATGACTATATGTTATAGATGTGGAAAAGAGATAAAATTAGAAGAATTTGAACATCTTAAACATCTTACTTTCACAGGTAATATGATAGGTTACACTTATTTTCTTTGCAATGATTGTTATATTAAAACAATGGTAAAAATAGAAAAAGAAATGTGTAAACCACCTTATATAAGTAAAATAAATAGAGAAAAGAAAAATCAAGACACTTGACAAAAGTGTCTTTTTCTGATATAATATAAATATAAAATTGAAAGGAGAACTGTGATGTTTGAACTTAATTCAAAATATGGCGAAGTAAAAATCTTCGCAGAAACAATAGAACAAGAAGCAATAAGCCAAATCATATCTATTGCAAATTCTCCTTTAGGAGAAGATGCTCATGTTCGTATAATGCCAGATGCGCACGCAGGTAAGGGTTGCGTCATTGGTACTACAATGAAGTATGAGGGTAAGATCTGCCCAAATATAGTGGGTGTAGATATAGGTTGTGGTGTTTTAGCAATACCCTTTAAGGAAGAAATAGACCTTGAAAAGTTTGACGAAGTATGTCATAAAGTATTGGTGTCTGGGCGCGCAGCAAGAGAAGAAGCTATTTTTCCTGAGTTTCAAGATGGATTATACTCTCAACTTCTCTGCTGGGATAGCTTAAAGAACCACGATTGGATATATAAGTCTCTTGGTACTTTGGGTGGAGGCAACCATTTTGTAGAACTTAATAAAGGTGATAATTATAATTGGCTTGTTGTTCATACAGGTTCTCGTAATCTTGGTAAGCAAGTAGCAGACTTTTATCAACTTCGTACTCAAGAACATTGGGCAGAAGTTGATAATGAAGACCGTTTCGAACTTATCAATCATTTAAAGTCAATAGGTGAGGAATACCGTATTCAAGAAGAATTAAAGAAGATAGCACGCCACAATCCTTCTGAATTAGATTATTTAGAAGGTGCGGCCGCCCAAGATTATCTTCACGATATGAAAATTTGTCAAGAATGGGCAAGAAATAATCGCCAAGTGCTTGCTTTTGAATTAATGAAATTAATGGGATGGTCTCCAGCAAATACTGCTATTCATTCAATTCATAACTATATCGACCTTACAAATAATATCATTCGTAAAGGCGCAATTTCTGCACAGTATGGTGAAACTTGCATTATTCCTCTTAATATGAGAGATGGCTCCCTTATTTGCGTAGGTAAGGGAAATGAAGATTGGAACTACTCAGCACCTCACGGCGCGGGCCGTATTATGTCAAGAGCAAAAGCCAAGAAGGAAATCTCTTTAGAAGACTTCAAAGACTCTATGAAGGGTGTATATTCTTCTACTGTATGTAGAGAAACTATAGATGAAGCTCCTTTTGCCTATAAAGATATGGAAGAAATTATGAAAGTAATTGAACCCACAGTACATATTGTAGAAAGAATTATACCAGTATATAATTTTAAGGCGTCAGATTGACAATTTTCTGTTTTTGTGATATAATAATATTAGAATAAAAAAGAGGTGAAATTATGTTGTGGAATATTATCAATGAAGCATATTCAGGGAACTTTTCTCTATTTATTCTTCTTGTTAATATTGCACAACTGATGGTAGCCCTTATTATGTTAAAAAGGAGAAAGTAGTATGCGACTTTGGCATATTGACCTTATTCCTTATCTTGACCGTCAGCGCCTTCTCTCTCAACACAGAGAATGCTGTGCGCTGAGAGGTAAGGGTTGGGGTAAGAAACACGCAACTGTAAATTATGTATTCTCGTATAGTCCCGCCGCACTAATTGTTTATCATTACAAAGTAATGGAAGAAATGAAGCGGAGAGGCTATAAGCCTGATCCTATATGGATGGACCCCTGCTATAGAGGAAAAATTTTAGGCGAGGATACAAGCTTTGTTGATGCCGCAGAAGTGGCAGATTTATATAATAGTAATATTCTATTTGATGAGCACGATTGTGTTTATTTTGAAGAATGTGTTGAGTTGTTGAAAGAGAAAATGCCAGAATTTTATAATGAAGAATGGGATAGAGAGGTGTTCGAATGATAAATTACGAGAAATGGAGTAGTTTAATTATTATATTCGACCATTATATGAAAATATTTAAGGAAGTAACAGACGAACTCCGTCAACCAAATTTAACTATTACAGAAAGAACTGAAAAAATAACGATAAAACAGAATTGTTCAAGATTATTAAACAATATTAACGAAGAAATAGTAAAAATGGAAAATGAGGTGCTATAAATGGTAAAAGTAGGAGACTATATTAGAATTTTGAGAATGATAGATGAGCCTGAGTATACAGGACGTCAGGGATATGTGACTTCCATTGATGATATGGGACAACTTCATGGTACGTGGGGCGGCCTTGCACTAATCCCAGGCGAGGATTCTTTTACTCAAATAGAGGAAATTGACGATACGCATTAATTTTTAGATTCACTTAATGTAAATTATACTTTAAATTAGATTTCTTAAATAAAAATCTTGACTTTTTTAAGAAGTCGTGTTATAATATATATAGAAAATGAAAAAAGGAGGAACTGAACAATGTTGTGGCAAACGAGAACAATAAAAGCCATTCAACTCGCAAAGAATTGTGGGTTTAGTTCAGTACGCCCTTATCATATTCTATATATATCAGAGGATAAAAGTTAGGCAGATAGTCTAATTTTATATGCAATCCTCTGGTGCAAGAGCGCTGGAGGATTTTTTATTTGGGGTATGGGACTGCTTGGGGTGGTCGTCTCCCTTGCAAGGAGAAATTCAGATGGGTTCGATTCCCATATACTCCACCAATTCTTTGGCTGTTTCTACGGGGCCGGAGCACCCCTGCCCAACTCGCGTGAGGGAAAGAAATAGTCTGGCAAGTCTAAAGGTGGTTCGAAACACCTTTAGATACTACCATTATATAGGAGAGTAGCTCAGTTGGTTAGAGCGCACGTCTGATAAGCGTGAGGTCGAGAGTTCAATTCTCTCCTTTCCTACCATATGGACGGGAAGCTAACTTGGTAGAAGCGTCTGGTTGAAGCCCAGAAGGAGCGGGTCCGATTCCCTGCCTCGTCCACCATACACCAGAGTAGCATAAAGGTAGTGCGTCTCCTTCATACGGAGTTCGGTATAAGTTCGATTCTTGTCTCTGGTATGTACAACAATATTATGGGCGCTCGGATATTAGAATAGAACTTGCTAGTAGGACATACGCGAACGGAGTTTGATGTAAACGAGCTTACGAAAAACTAATATCCCCGTAGTATTGTTGTAATACGGAACAGTAGCACAATTGGTAAGGGCAACCGCCTCATAAGCGGTGGGTTATAGGTTCAAGTCCTGTCTGTTCCACTTGGGCGGGTACGCAAATTGGCAAAGCGGTCAATCTCAAAAATTGATGTTTAAGAGTTCGAGTCTCTTCCTTCCCACCAATGTCGAAGTAGTATAATGGTTAGTATTTCTCGTTGCCAACGAGAAGATGAGGGTTCAATTCCCTTCTTCGGCTCCATATTAACCGCTGGATGGCCGCCAGACAACTTGATCAGTTTAACGATTTAATTGCGTTTTGTAGCGGTATATAAATAAACAGGGCCCACGGTAGTCGTACGGCTGGGTGCGCAGACTACCAAATATGGGGTGCGTAGTGTAAAAGTAGCACGACAGATTGTGGCTCTGTCAGTATAGGTGCAATTCCTATCGTTCCCACCATTATACAGGTGTAGCCTAACGGTCAGGCACACGACTTTTAATCGTGGTTAAGTCGGGTTCAACTCCCACCACCTGTACCAATATGCTGGAGTACTCGAATTGGCATAGAGACTTGTCTTAGAAACAAGCATTTGTGGGTTCGACTCCCACCTCCAGTACCAATATGGGTAGGTATGCCTAGTAGCGAGGGCAAGAGTCTGTAAAACTCCCACACAAGAAACATCGTTGGTGCAACTCCAACCCTGCCCACCAAATATAGGGGAGTAGTTTAATGGAAAAATGGCTGTCTCCAAAACAGTAAGATGTGGGTTCGAGTCCTACTTCCCCTGCCATATGCGGAGTGAAAGCAAGAGGTCTTGCTGCTTGCCTGCTAAGCAATGCGCACTTCACGGTGTTTGTTTCGAGTACAACGCTCCGCGCCATATACCTCGTTAGTTTAATGGTAGAATCGCAGACTCTTAATCTGTCAGATACTGGTTCAAGTCCAGTACGGGGTACTTCATATACTCGCTTAACTCAGTTGGTAGAGTGCCATTCTTACAAATTGGTGGTCGGCGGTTCAAGTCCGTCAGCGAGTATTTATATGCGCCAGTAGTTCAGATGAATAGAACAATTGACTTCTAATCAATAGGTCGTAGGTTTAAGTCCTACCTGGCGTGCCATAGCCAAGTAACCAGACCTAGGGAGATGGCCACCCTAAACCTGAAACAGATCGCTAATATCTGCTCTGCTTGGCTTTATATACGGTTATAGTTCAACGGATAGAACACAAGGCTACGAACCTTGAGATGAGAGTTCGATTCTTTCTAACCGTGCCATTTATATGCGGTGTGTCTGGGTGGTGAAGAAGCGGTCTTGAAAATCGTTGGCCCCAAAAGGGCTTGCAGGTTCGAATCCTGTGCACCGCGCCATATGGGGAAGTCCTTTCGGAAAGGATATGGTCTGCAAAGCCATTAAAGTGAGTCCGACTCTCACCTTCCTCTCCATTGAGAATCTTGACTTTTGAAGGATTTTATGGTATAATATTTATAGAAAATGAAAAGAAGAGTAGGCAAGAATTAAAAGCCAGACGAAGACAATATCGGCTCTGTACGCAGGAAGAGGTAACGAACCTGTAAGAGATGCGTGAGGTTGGAACTACTCACCTCTTCTTTTCTTGAATACGGCTCTGTGGTGAAGAAGAGTATCACGCTAGCCTGTCACGCTAGAGGCCACGGGTTCGAGTCCCGTCAGAGTCGCCAATATGGATAGTGGCGGAATAGGTAGACGCTAAGAGAGCTCGGTACTGAATAAGAAAGAGGCAAGAAGATGTGTCTTATTCGCAACATCTTCATACGAGGTGCAAATCCTTGTTTATCCAAAACGAGTATGATTGACTATACTCAAGCCAAAAGCAGTCCGTTCCTATGAGACGAAAGATTAGGCATCCGTGACCTACTTACGATAGTGAGGAGGAGTTAATCGTCCCTATAAAGAGTGGCTCTCTTAACGATTGATTTATACTGGGGTGTAGCGGAGTTTGGTTACCGCGCTTGCCTTGGGAGCAAGAGATCGAGAGTTCGAATCTCTCCACTCCAATTGGGTTAATAGCCTGCAACATTATGGCGGGAGGAAAGCACATATTGTATGGAAGATGCTTGCGGTGAAAGGCGCTCGGTACGCCCACTTCTTATAACCTAAACGTGTTGCAAAACCGCATTTATAAAATCGAACTTTAACATTAAAAATTTTTTAAGTTAGAGGCTCAATTTTTTGAAGTTTATCATTGTTTTTATTACATATAATTAGAAAGGAAAAATAATTATATGGAGAGATTAAAATGTCAAGAATTTGTAAAGTAGATACTTTTTCAGAAGAAGAATTAAGAGAAATTGTATCAAAATGTACTTCAATGAGAGAACTTTGTAGGGAACTTGGTTATACAAGTACTGGTAATAATCATAAAACCATTAAAACTCGATTAGAAAAATATAATATTTCTACAGAGCATTTTACTTGCGCGGCAAAAGGAAAAGTAGTAAGAAATGAAGATAATGTTTTTATTGCCAATAGTACTGCCACACAAGCGACTTTAAGACGTTGGTATATTAAAGGAGAATATTCTCCTTATAAATGTGCAATTTGTGGTCAAGAACCATTTTGGAATGGAAAAGAGTTAACACTTACTTTAGACCATATAAATGGAGATAACCACGATGATAGATTTGAAAATTTAAGATGGATTTGTCCAAATTGCGATAGACAATTATCTACTTTTGCAGGAAAGAATGTTAACTATAGTCAAAGCAAAAAACAGGTTAATTATTGTATAGATTGTGGAAAAGAAATTGATTTACAAGCAACAAGATGTAGAGATTGTTTTAATAAAGCACGTAGAATAGTTAAGGACAGACCTGATAAAGAACAACTTTACCAAATTTTAATAAATGAAAAAGGTAATTTTGTTAAAGTTGGGAAAATTTATAATGTATCAGATAATGCAATTAGAAAATGGTGTAAAAATTATGATTTACCATTTCATTCTTCTGATTACAAAAATCTGATTACTAAATAGTTAAAGCGGGATAGTCTAGTTGGCAAAACGCCAGACTTTGGATCTGGAGTCGAGTGTTCGAATCACTCTCCCGCCGCCAGTAAATTGAATACCTAACCAATATATTACTGATGTAAAAGGTAAGTGAGGTTGAAATTTACTTAAGGGTATCATAGTGGGGAAGCAAACTCCGCTATGCGTTATGGCTCTACCGATACGTTAAATCGGGGTAATGGCTTTAAGTGAGAGATATGATACAGGGTGTATACTAGCAATAGGAATATTTGGGAATTTAGACCAAAGCACAGTCGAGGGAGATCCCTGCCTGAATAATTTACTGGATATTCCGACTTATATGGGAGAGTAGCTCAGTGGCCAGAGCGGGTGGCTGTTAACCACCATGCCGAAAGGATCTCGTGAGTTCGAATCTCACCTCTCCCTCCATTTTATATGCAGAATTAGTTAAGTGGCTATAACCTCGGCTTTGTAACCCGAAATCATCCGTTCGACTCGGATATTCTGCTCCAATTTTATATAGCAAAACCACATATAAAGAACCGTACGATAACTTTATATGAGAAACCGCCTCAAGGCCGAGGTCGCCTCATTTTGAAGGGCGATACAACAGTACCTGTTTCGCGACCAAATTTCGGACATAGTTAGGAATCCGTAGAACGAGTGGAAGCTATATACCAATTAAAATCGTGGGAGTTTTTAGAAGTGGTATTCAAAAATACTGCACCATAGGCCAAAAGCGTATTTCTCTCACACCTTGTGCGCCGCCCTGGCAACAGGCAATCGGTCCAATAGACGTAAGTCGGCGGAGCACTTTATGTCGAAGTAGTATAATGGTAGTATCTCAGTCCTCCAAACTGATGGTGCGAGTTCGATCCTCGTCTTCGGCTTTGATTGCGCGTAGGCTAACTGGGAGAGCGCATTAAGGGGAGTCATGACCTCATCTCGTGCCCGTGAAGAAATCTGGCAAGCCTCACGATAATAACTAAGCCAGGCATGCGTAGCCGTAGTTTAACGATAGAACCTTAGTCTTCCAAACTAAAGGTAGGAGTTTGACTCTCCTTGGCTGCTCCAAGAGGTAGCGTAAGCCCCGTAACCATTCGTGGGATAGCGTGATAATAGTGGTAATTCCTCCCACCCCATATGAGTATGCTCGTGAAAAGTTCGTGAACGGGAAGAAGTAGTGCGGCCGCACTACTTTTTTTCTTGACAAAAGAAAGATTTTATGATATAATATATATAGATAAAAAAAATATTGGAGGATTAAAAATATGATTTATACTTTCCCTATTGACACAAAATTTTTTCGAGCTTTAAAAGAAGGCAATACTAAGGTAATAGTAACTAATGAACCTGAAGCAAAGAAGGTTAGCAGATGGGATTTAATAGGAGTAAATGAAACTAAAAATGATAATGGAATAGATGTTTATACTGGGTATTGTAGTGTTTATAAGGTTGAAAATGTTATAGAGCCGAGAGAGGTTTTTAATAATGGTTGGAGAATTTTTGAAGTAGTAAGTGATTTTGAGGTAAAATAAAATGATAGATCGTAAACTTCCTGAAATTTCTTATGATGATGTAAAAGATATATCTGATGAGCAGATAGACTTAATTTCTACCGATGCTGCTAAGTATGCTAAATGTGAAAAATGCTCTATTCGCGAAATCAGTAATTGTGGCACAGCCCCGAAACGAAACGCTAATACCGTAGATGAAGGTTGTTGCTATTGGCAGTGGAAAACGTATCTTATAGATTTAAGAAAGTGGGGAGAACCCGTTAATGATGAGGAGTGTTAAATATGGGACATTATTTTGCTATAATGGAAAAGGATTTAATTAGACTTACAATATTAAATAAGGAACGCCCATTTACATTAGATGAACTTTTTATGGAGTTTCCTAATGCAAAAGAGAGTTTAATTAAAGACATCCTGAATGATTGTGTTAATAGTGATGCAGTTAGTTATGATATAACCACAGATGCATATGTAAATAATCACTATAATTCTGACAATCATATTGACGAGATTAAACCAACAATTTTTACAGAATAAATTCAGGAGGAAATATTATGAACATTGAAGTAAACCTTGACAATTTAACAAAAGAGGAGCAGGAGCAGTTTAACGCTCTTGTGAAAAAGGCAAATAAGCCCAAGAGTAAGGTTTGGAAACCTGAAGTTGGGCAAACATATTATAATTTCGCGGCAACGAATTTGATTTGGCGTGATACTGACATTGATATGTTTAATTATGCTATAGGTAACTGTTTCAAAACCAGAAAAGAAGCAGAATTTGCTCTTGAAAGACTTAAAGTAATTGCTGAGATGAAAAGGTATATTGCCGAACATGATGATATGAAGCTTGATTGGAGCAATCCTGAGCAAGAAAAATGGTATCTTCGTTACTGGCACTATGACAATAGCATATTTATAGACCATAACAACTTAGGTGCTCAAAGTGTTGATAGTTCTTTTCATACTTCAAATGAAAAAATCCTCGAAGATATGATAAAAGAAATCGGTGAAGATAGAATTAAAAAATATTATTTTGGAGTAAAATAATGACCAATAAAGACATAATTAGGCAATATCTTGATAGATGCGAACTTAAAAATGTAGAAGTTGAACATTATCTTGCTAAACAGGGGTGTTGGTGTTGCGAATATGATTATCGCACATGTAAAAGTATGAATCCACCTTATGACGATTCAGCATGTATGGAGGGTAAATGCCTCTGGATGTATAAGGAGATTCCAAATCAGTCTTCTGATGATTCTCCTTCTCTTAAAATTTTGAGTGATTTTATACAAAAATTAGATTAAAGAAAGAGGAATATTTATGTTTTTTGAAGATATGTCAATTGAAGAGGCTATTAGAGTCTTGAAGTATAGACATAATTATAATGAACAACCTGACCTAGATGCTGCAGTTAATATAATTATAAATCGAAATACTCCAAAAACTATAGTTGAAAACGATATTTGGAATGGTACAGCATTAGAAGTAACTTGTCCCACTTGTGGTATGTCTGTGAGTTTTGAGGACAGATATTGTAAAAATTGTGGACAGAAATTAAAATTAAGTTGGGAACAAATCGAAAGGTATCATACTATTTGTTCTAAATCTCAGTTTGAAAAACAAAAATGTAAAAAGAGTGAATGTAATAGGGAAGATGAGTTAAGCGATGATTTATTCTCTATATTAGAGGAAAATATATAAAATTTATGGAGGTAAGAAAAGATGACACTATCTGAATTAGATACTATTATAAATACTATTGAGAAAGTTAAAGATACTCCAGAGTATAGTCTTAAGGATAAATTAGATGCTTTTGATATGATTATAGATATAGTTAAAGATACTGTTGATAAGCAAAGAAATAAACTCCTTGAAACTTGTAGATACTGTAAACATTGTGAGCAGTATTATATAAATGAATCTTGGAAAGTTGAAAAGAAAATCGACATATCTGAAGAAAGTGTTTGGAATCCAGACCCGTTTGCGGAGCCAAGAAGCAGAAAGTGGCAAATTCAGTTTGATGAATGTACTTGTCCTGTGGGCCATAAAATAAGAGAAAATATAAATCATTTATACGAGGTTGAGTAAAGCAGAATGACTAATAGAGAAAAATTGGAAACAAGCGGCAAAAATCCAAGTTGTTATATTGGCTGGATGGACTTATATTATGCTTGTATAGATACGATAACTATTATTCCCCATTTAGAATATTGTGAGGGGAAAGAGCTATTGTACTGCTTAGATAAGTTGAAAAAGAATATTGAGAATATAAATGGCTGGCTTGAAATGGAGGTAAAATAATAATGAGATTAATTGATGCAGATGCATTAAAAGAAAGATATGAAAATACTACAGACTGTGCTTTGGTCTGTATAGAAGAAGCACCAACAATAGAAATAGATTATAAACCTCATACCGCGGGCTGGTTAGTGCATGGTCAAGAACCTTTTGTTACTTGGAAATGTAGTAATTGCGGCGCGATCTATGATGAAACCTATGACTATTGTCCAGATTGTGGAAGTCTTATGGAGGGATAATATGAGAGAAGATTTATATGTATATTGTACACAATGTGCTTATTGTAAATTAGATGATATAGGGCATACCAATTGCGGATATGAAGAAGAATGTTGCGCTTGGGACCCAGAAGATGGAAGAAGATTGTCTGATAGACCAAAATTTAAAGGCGATAATATTGAATTAAGAACACATTATAGTGATCCTCTTCACCCTCTTGCAGAGAATGCATTAAAAGAAGGAGAAATAGGAGAAAAGCCTTGGATATTTTATTCTCTTGAAGAATTGATTGATATGGGATAAAAGAACGATGAAAAATCGTTCTTTTTTTTCTTGACAAATAAAAGAATTTATGATATAATTATTATAGAAAATAAAAATGAGAAATAATACTATGAAAATTGTAAGATATGCAGATGCTTATGTAACAGAGAAATATGAGCTTGAAATAAATGAGGATTTTGTAAAAGGACTTAATGCAAGAATAAGAGAACATAATCCTGACTTTGTAGATATTACAATGAAAGATGTTCTTGATTTCCACAGAGGAATAGAAAATCCTCGTGAAGAAGA
>Ga0265299_10003100_pt1 | contig 16457 bp, 14 predicted proteins | sample AusTroGonzalo_MG_4_FD_193485 | JGI IMG/M metagenome (GOLD analysis project Ga0265299, IMG submission 193485) | Bovine rumen microbial communities from tropical cattle in Woodstock, Queensland, Australia - Gonzalo_02 | ecosystem: Host-associated > Mammals > Digestive system > Stomach > Rumen ... | reverse complement strand
CGTGGTATTGCAGCGTTTGTCCTTTATAGTCGGTCAGCGCGTCGAGATCCCAGTTGTTGAGAATGGTTTTCTCTATCAGTTTGTTGAAGCTTGGTATCTGTTCCATAGTTATATCTCTTAACTCCTTTAACTTCTACTTCTTTAACTTCTTAGTTATACAGGTATCGCTTAATGCTCTTTTTCGGAGTCTTCGCAAACTCTTCATTGCGTAGCTCGATAGCTGCAATGCGGCTGTAGGCAGGCAGCTGCTCGTTCAGTTGCTGACGGTTCTGCTCCATGATGTCCTGCAACTCGTCGGCGGTGAAATTCACCACTTCGTCGCTGTCAGGATAGATGAGAGCAACAAGACGGTTGTCGCGTTGAACGACAACGCTCTCGCTGACCATCGGCATGGAGTTGAGCTTGTCCTCAATCTCCTCAGGATAGATGTTCTGCCCGCTGGCTCCAAGCAGCATGTTCTTGATACGCCCACGAATAAAGATGTGTCCGTCGGCACTCATCGTGCCAAGGTCGCCTGTATGGTACCAACCCTCGCTGTCGATGGATGCAGCCGTAGCCTCAGGATTCTTGTAGTAGCCCAGCATGACATTGGTGCCACGAGCCAGAATCTCGCCGGGAACGGTGGCGGGGTTGTCACTGTCGATGCGTGCCTCCATGTGGTCAACCGGAGTGCCACAAGAGCCTGACACAAAGTCTTTATAGTCGCTATAGCTGATGAGCGGTGCACACTCCGTGGTGCCGTAGCCTACGGTAATGGGGAAATTGATGGAGACAAGGAACTGCTCGACTTCGCGACTCAGCGGTGCTCCACCTACAATGACCTCGTAGGCACGGCCGCCAAAGGCCTGATAGACCTGGTCGCAGATTTTCTCCTTGACCTTCTTTGATACTACGGGCATCTGCAACAACAAGCGGATGCCGTTGGTCTGAATCTTCGGGAATACGCGTTTGCGGATAATCTTCTCAATGATGAGCGGCACGGCAATGACGATGGCAGGCTTCACTGTAGCGAAGGCATCGGCGATGATGGCCGGTGACGGCAGACGTGTCAGGAAAAAGAGGTGGCAACCACGGCAGAAACCATAGAGAAATTCGATGGCCATGCCATACATGTGAGCCATCGGCAGAATGCTCAGCATGGTGTCCTGCGACTTCAGCGGCAGACGGTTCATGCAGAAGTCAACATTACCCCAAAGGGCACGATAGGGCAGCATAGCGCCCTTGGAGAAGCCTGTGGTGCCGCTGGTATAGTTGATGAGCGCCAACTCCTCTGCTTCGTCCACGTGGTAATGCACGTTCTCGGCTCGGAAGGCACGAGGATACTTGCTTCCGAACATTAAATTAAGATGTTCGCGCGCATAAGTGAGTTTTTCTGAGCGTGATGTGTGAAGCGAGAAATCGGGAATGTTGACGATGCCCTCGAGATGGGGCATTTCCTCGGCAACAATTGTCTTAACCACGTAGTCGCCCACGAAAAGCAGGCGCGCTTCCGAATGGTTCACAATATTGTGAATCTGCTCAGGATTGAACTCGTGGAGAATGGGAACGGCGACAGCACCGTAGGTCAGCGTCGCTAAGAATGCGACTGCCCAATGGGCAGAGTTACGGCCACAGAGGGCCACTTTGTCACCTGGCTTCAGGTCACAGTTCTCAAAAAGAATATGAAGTTTCTCAATCTTACGTGCCACATCGTGATACTGCAGGGTGATGCCCTGATAATCTGTCAGAGCGTCAAAATCCCAGTTGTCAACGATGGCGCGTTCGATATATTGGTTAAAGCTTTTCGCTTGATCCATTGCACAAATTTTAAAATTTTGTGCAAAGGTACATCGTTTTTTGCACATCTGCAAATTTTATGTGCAGTTTTTTACTCGTAACGCATAGATTTTGCAGGATGAATGTGCGAAATGAAGAAACTTGGGATAATTAGGACAGAAATACTGATAATTAGGGTAGCAATATTCAGAGCTACCACGATAGGTATGTTTAGTTCGACAGGTGCCTCACATACATAGTAGGTCTGCGGGTCAAGCGTTATAATACCTGTATATTGCTGGAGCAACACAAGTCCGATTCCAATAATATCACCGATGATAAGACCACGGCCAATGATGAAAGCTGACAACCATAAAAAGGTGTGGCGAATCATCCTGTTACGGGAGCCGAGAGCTTTCAGAACACCTATCATTGATGTGCGTTCAAGGATGATAATCAACAGGCCACTTGTCATGGTGATGCCTGCCAGGCAGACCATCAGGCCGAGAATAATCCAGACGTTGACATCAAGCAAATCGAGCCATGTGAACACCTGAGGATAGGCGTCGTGGATGTTCTGTGAGGAGTATGTGTTGTTGTATTCGTCGTGCGTACCCTTGATGTCGCTGATGACATTTTGCTCGGTCTCCTCCAAACGGTCGAAATCGTTGACCAATAGTTCAGCACCGGAGTACTGATGTGGGAACCAACCATTCAGCTTTGCTGCCGTATAAAGGTCTGTGAAGCATATCTTTTCATCGAAACGGGTCATGTTGGTCTGGTAGATGCCGCTGATGGTGAAACGACGCACACGTACATCGTCGTTGCCAATGAAATAGGAGTATACCTTGTCGCCACTCTTTAACTTCATTTTGTCGGCAATCATACGTGATATCAGAATCTTCTGTGTTCCTTTCTCGTCGCTAAAAGCAGGAATTTCACCCTCTACCAGATTCTCACGGATAAAGGAATTGTCATACTCAGGACCAACGCCCTTGAATACTACACCAAGGAATTCGTCTTCGGTTTTAAGTATGCCTTGTGTCAGTGCGTAACGTTGTACATGACGGACACCCTCGATGTCGGAGAGAACCTTCATCATGCTATCGTTGACGCTGACGGGATAGCTCTCGCTGCTGTTTATTGACAGCAGATTCATCACCTGAATATGGCTACCGAAACCTACAACCTTGTCTCGAATGGTGTGCTTGAACCCTAAGACCACGCTTACAGTGATAATCATTACCGCCAAACCAATGGCTACACCAATGGTGGCAATGTGAATAGCCGGACGGCTCACCTTGCGGCGGTCGCCCTTGTCACTATGAATGCGACGGGCTATGAAAAGAGGTAAGTTCAAGTTTGATGTGTGAAATGTGAATTATTCATCTACGCGACCGGGATAGGCTTCCAGAGCCTTACGCAGTACGACAAGTGCACGCTCCAAATCCTGTTTTTTCAGTACGTAGGCAATACGTACCTGATTGACGCCGGCGCCAGGGGTTGTGTAGAAACCTGCAGCGGGAGCCATCATAACCGTCTCACCTTCGTAGTTGAACTCGGCCAAACACCAACGGCAGAATTTCTCTGCATCGTCAACGGGTAATTTCGCAACTGTGTAGAATGCACCCATTGGGATGGGCGAGTAAACACCAGGAATGCGGTTCAAACCATCGATTAAGCATTTGCGGCGCTCTACATACTCGTCATAAACATCGCGGTAATAGTCCTCTGGAGCATCCAGCGAAGCCTCAGCCACAATCTGTCCGATGAGGGGAGGAGAGAGACGGGCCTGACAGAATTTCATGACCGCCTTGCGTACCTCTTCGTTCTTGGTTATCAGCGCACCAATACGGATACCACACTCTGAGTATCGTTTAGAAACCGAGTCAATGAGAATGACATTCTGCTCGATGCCCTCTAAATGACAGGCTGAGATGTAGGGCGAGCCAGTGTAGATATATTCGCGGTAAACCTCGTCAGAGAATAGATACAAATCGTACTTCTTTACCAAGTCACGTATCTGGTTCATCTCGCGGCGAGTGTAGAGGTAGCCAGTCGGGTTGTTGGGATTGCAAATCATGATGGCACGGGTGCGCTCGTTGATGAGTTCCTCGAACTTTTCAACCTTCGGCAAAGAGAATCCCTCCTCGATGGTCGTGGCAATAGTGCGTATCTTGGCGCCAGCCGAAATCGCAAATGCCATGTAATTGGCATAGGCTGGCTCTGGTACGATAATCTCGTCGCCGGGATTCAGACAACTGAGAAATGCAAATAAAACAGCCTCGGAACCGCCTGATGTGATGATAATGTCATCGGCCGTTACATTAATATTATATTTCGCGTAATAGCTGACCAACTTCTCACGGTAGCTTTGGTAACCCTGTGATGGAGAATACTCCAGAATGTCACGGTCAATACGCTTCAAGGCATCAAGACCAACTTGTGGGGTAGGGAGGTCAGGCTGACCAATGTTCAGATGATAGACCTTCGTGCCACGCTTTTTGGCAGCAGCAGCAAGAGGAGCTAATTTTCGAATCGGCGACTCTGGCATTTCGAGTCCGCGAACAGATATTTCAGGCATCTTTTCTTATGGTTTGTCGATTTCAAGGCGCAAAGTTACGAAAAGTTGAGCGCAATACAAAGAAAATACTTTCTTTTTTTGCGTTTCTCAGAATAATTGCGTACTTTTGCCCGTCAATTTCATGCTTTTGGCTCATGAACTACGAAGAATTACTGGCATCAAGGAATGGTGCGGCACTGAAGAAGGATCCGATGCCCTTCGGTTTTTTCTACAAGAAAATGAGTGAAAACTCGTTTTCTAACATACTTGATATTCGACATGAACTTGCCGATAGCTTGCGTTTTTGCGAAGCACTAAAGACGGAGAGTGAACAGCTCAAGACAATTGCTGATCGCCATCAATTACATTACCAGGTGACGATGGACAGTTCTGGTTTCTGCAGTGTAACGGTGGAGAACGGAAACTTCATGACGTATGAACATTTGATAAACGACAAACCATCAATTGTTGCACAAAGCAATTTCGTGGAGCAGGTAATGGGATTTCTTTTTGAAAGTGTTGCCAATTTGAACCGCCAAGGTATATATCATCTGTGTTTCGCACCTTCAAACCTGTTGGTTCGCAAGGACACGGTGATACCTCTATTGTTGTTTCATGGCTCATCTTATCTGACGCTTAATGACCAAGAGTCTCTCTATGGTGCATACGCAGAGTATGTCGCTCCCGAGGTTCTTGAGGATGGTGTGGCTGATGCGCGGAGTGACGTGTATTCGTTAGGTAAGTTTATGGAGTATTTGTATCGCGACTCGGATGTACCTTTGGAATACCGCTCTATCATCAAGAAGGCTACCCAGCCAGATCCGGATAAACGTTATAGCGATGCTGCTGAGATGAAAAAAGCTATGTCGTCGCACCATCAATTGAGAAGATCGTTGACATTGGGCATAGCCGCTGTTGTATTGGCGGCAGTCTGTATCTGTCTATTTATAGAGCTGACACCTAATACAGAGGAAATTGAATATGTAGAAGCTGCACCAAAGGAGGAGTTTGATGATGAGGTTTCGCCGTCGCTTTATGACCCGGAGATGGAATTGAAGGCAGCTACCCCCGACAGTAGTGTTACCCATGTAGATGAGGCTCAGATGAAAGTCTACGAGAAGAAAGCTGAAGAAATATTCCGTAAGCGTTTTGAGGAGGAAGCTGACCGTATTCTCTCGAAAATCTATGATAAGGAACATATGAACAGTACAGAGAAAAAGTTTCTCTCTACAAGTACGGAAGTGATGACGGAACTATCTCAAAGACAAGCAGAATTAGGTGAAGAGGCTGGTCTTAGTGACGCGAAGAGCCAGCGTATTGCCTCTGAAATTATTGACCGTCTTTCAAATGAGAAGAAAGCAAAACTTGAACAATCACAAAAAAGTAGTAACGAATAAAGAATATGAGAAGTAGAACCGCACAATGGTTTGAGTGCAAAATCCAGTATGAGAAGACCATGGATGATGGTCTGCAGAAGAAAGTGACGGAAGGTTATGTTGTTGATGCGTTGTCGTTTACAGAGGCTGAACAACGGATTATGGAAGAGCTGTCGTCGTATATCAGTGGAGAGTTTACCATCAAAGATATCAAGATTGCTCCTTATAAGGAGATTTTCTTTGCAGACATGGACTCCGCCGATCGTTGGTACAAGGCAAAGCTTCAGTTCATAACCATTGATGAAAAAACAGCGAAAGAAAAGCGTTCCAGTATCAACTATCTTGTTAATGCCGGCACGTTGAATGGTGCTGTCAAGAATATTGAAGAGGTAATGGGTGGAACAATGATTGATTATGTCATTGCTTCTATTGCTGAGACACCATTGATGGATGTCTATGAGTATGGCAAGGATAAAGTAGCTGACGAGAAACCGGAATTCGAACAGTAATATTAAATAGTAAGTCCAAGTCCGTTTTTATAATGTACGACGTTAAGGGAAACTTACATAAAGTATTGAGCCAATTGCCGCAAGGCGTTCGCCTTGTGGCAATTAGTAAATATCATCCCAATGAATATATCGAGGCTGCATACGAAGAGGGACAGCGCGTCTTTGGCGAGAGTCATGAGCAGGAACTGCGTCAAAAGCATGAGACACTTCCAAAGGATATTGAATGGCATTTCATTGGTCATCTGCAGACAAATAAGGTGAAATACATCGCACCCTATGTGACGATGATTGAGGCTGTTGACTCGCTGAAACTGTTAAAGGAAATAGAGAAGCAGGCAGCGAAGTGCGAACGCGTTATTGATGTGTTGCTGGAGCTTCATATTGCCGAGGAAAGTACGAAATATGGTCTGCGACTTGATGACTGTCGACAGTTGTTGGCTGATGGGGAATGGCGGGAGTTGAACCATGTCCGTATATGTGGACTGATGATGATGGCTTCGCTGACTGACAACCGTGAACAGATTCGTCAGGAATTTCTAACGGCAGCAGACTTCTTTGATGAGGTGAAATCAGCGTATTTCCAAGATGCACCATGGTTCTGCGAACGTTCATGGGGCATGAGCGACGACTATGACATCGCCGTCACCTGTCGCTCAACGATGGTTCGTGTCGGTACGATGATATTCGGACCGAGAGTGTATTAACGGTTGATTAATGGGATAACCTTTTCTTTCCGTCAACAATATAAAAACCACGCCTGTTTTTGCTTGTTTTGATGCGACGGCCATCAAGAGAATAGGTTCCCGCCTGTGTTCTTGTAAGTGTGGCATAGGTGGAGGCAATGTCGGTAGGTAACTCTGCCATAACGTTTACTTGACCGTCGGCAATGACAAGGAAAAGACTGTCGGTCTCGCCACCCAACGTGCGGATTGGTGTTACCAAATTGTCATTGCGCTCACTGTTCACAACAACAGGTCGCAAAGTGTATTGACCATCGGAGAGATTGAGGGATTTGTCGTCGAAATTAATATATAATGATGAATACCCCCAATTGCTTCTGAGTGACACCTGGCTGCTACTGCCTGCCATTTTTAGGAATTTGCCTGAAGCATCATACAAGGCTACGCCAATATAGCCGTTAAAGCGTGTGTTCTCGTCTTTAAGACAAGCTGTGTTGGCATGATTGTAGACTGATGTTATTTGTGTAGAGGTGTAGTTCCCGATGTGATGTGCAGAGAAGCTGTCGGCAAAGAATACATCCTCAGGTTCTTCTAAGTCTGTAGGTGATATTTTAAGAATAGCCCACTGCCCATAACTGTAATCATCGCTCATAGCGTCCAAGCCGATGCCGTCAATTTTGAAAAAACCGTCACTATTGCCGTACCAGCCCCAATTCACGTGGAGATTGCCATCTTCATCGCATCCGTCAATAATAAAGAAATGGCCATTGTCGTCTTTTGCATTGGCACCTCGGAGAATTATTGGACGGCCTTCCTGTAGCTCACGCTGTATGATGGAAGCCCACTTTTCAACAGAAAAGAATTCCTTGCGATAGCATACGACATCGCTGCTGTAGCTGAAATACTGTACAAGAGCGTATGGAATGTCCAAGCAATAGGCCCATGAGTTGTTATATGTATAGTTCATTGCGATACTAACACCACAAGCGTGCGATAACTTTGCTACGTCGGGGGCATTCTGGTTACTATTGTAGTTGTCGCTCATGTTGTTCCAGTTGAATGTGATGGATCCGAATTCGAGTGACTGCTCCAAATGGGCAGTGCCAGTCGTGTATGAATAGGAACCCTTGCCCTGTGATGGCCATTGGTGGTATCTCATAACCTGTGCCATGGCGGTTGCCGCACAGCCGACTAGACTGCGTTGTCCGTTGTGTATGGGACAATCTGCATTGTAGGGCTTCCCCTGACCCCACGTTGAATGAATCATCTGTGGTATAGCCTTCCATGCAATTGCCTTTTGTGGCGCATGCACCATAGTTGTCTTTCGGCAGATGTCGGCATAGGTTTGAGCGTAAAAACAAAGCAGTCCGGCCATGCCGTCTGGCATTTGATTGGTAGTGAATGAAGACGACATGCTATAGCCCAAAACATCACCCATGCGTTCGTCGCCTGCAACAATGACGAATGCATGTGATGACTCGTCGTTGAAGATGTAGAATGGTTGTTTGTCGGCAATAGCAAATGAGGGCATTTCCTGCTTACTCATACCTGCCTCCTTTAAACTTATAGATCGTTCAATAATACTACTATTGACAGGCGTTAAACAACAACTATGGGAAACAGCTTTATGAAGTGCTTCGCGACTGGTTGCCATCTCTTTAGAGAGCGCCTTTATGGCAATGTCAGCAGCCTGACTCTGGGTTCGCTGTTGTGCTGAAGAATAGAATGTTGTCATGCCACAGATGATGGCAATGACGATGCGTTTGAACTCGTTAATTATCATGATCGGATTCTGTAGTACGTAGGATAATGCTGGTAGCACCAATAGTAAAGAGCGTTCCGTCTTCGATAACGCGGCGTTCACGACCCTTTACTTCAATATTGTCAACGAAGGTACCTGTGTTACTGTTGTTGTCACTAAGCGTGTAGCGTAAACGGCCTTGCTTGTCGTGACTGACGTTAATGGTGCAATGGTTCAAATCTACACTGGGGTCGACTGTTTCAAAAGGGGTATTGATGGGATTGCCTTTCTGATAGCGTCCAATGACGTTGTCTCCCATTTGCAAAGGAATAACTTGCTTATAGTGGAAGACGTTCTCAATGACAACAATGCTACCGCAGGCCTCGTCAGCCGTTTGTTGCCCATTGTCCTGATTGAGCGTGGCTGTCTCTTCCTTTTGTGTAGCTTTCAGCTTTGACACGCCGATACGTATGCCGAAAGTCTTGCCGCATTGCGGGCACTGAAAAACTAACGACTGTCCGTCGCTGTATTTTTTTTCATCAAAAGTGATGTATTGGTCGCACTTGGGACAACGTACTCGCTTCATACATTAGTATGCTCTTAGTTTATTTTGTAAACCCACGCCTCGTCGAAATCGGAGGATGAGTTGCGTAGCTTGTTCAAGGCCTGATAAGCTGCATCCTGGCTAGGATAGTGGCCATAGATGACACGGCGTACATTTTTATTAATATTGACACGTGTGTCTTCATAACCATGCTGTTTCATTTGGCTCACTAAATTCTCGGCGCCCTGCTGTGCCACTTGGCTGGCAAGTACCAGACAATAGCCGGTTTCTTTCTCTGTAATAGGCTCTGGAATCGTTTTTGCAATGGCCTCGGCCTTTAGGGCATTTGTATCAGCAGATTCTATCTTTGTGGTATCGGCAGAAGATACGTTCTCTTCAACTGCAGGCGTTTCGATGCTGTCATGCTTGATGTTGACGGCCGATGTGTCGAGTTTTTTCGGCTCTACAGTCTTATTAGGTAGCGGCAGCAAATCCACTTCGCTCATTGAAGGCTGCTGTGTTTCTGTACCAATATTATTGATTATTGTTGGTGTAAATAACAGAAAGATGATAATTGCAGCGGCAATGGCGGCATTGCGTAACCACGACATCTTGACGATGATAGCTTTTTCGCCGTCTTTGGTAGTTGTTCTTATGGATTGTGTACTGTCATTATTGGTGAGGGGAACTTGTGTCGCAACTTGGACAATCTGGCTGTTTGTTTTCTCGTCCAACGGTAACATCTCGAAAGCCCCCAGACCATAGAGCGATGGAGTTAGTAGACCTGCTTCACATGGCTCAAATACAATATGTCTATCTTCGTTCAGGCTAAGAACACCTATGCCTGTCATCTCGTAAAATCCGTCGTTGTATAGCTGCTGTTTCAGTTCTGTCACTTCGGCTTCTATACGGCGAATGGCTTCCGGGTAGTTGATATCGTATGCTTCAATGTATGACTGTGCCAAAAGCGAGTCGTTCATTGTTAGCTGGGGATTGAAACCGAGTGTGCGTAACGGCGGTACGAACATGTTGTCTTCGTCATCATAGCGCGCATCGACGTGATGCGTCATAAAGCCTCCCAAGTCGGGGACTATGACGCAATCACTGCTCAAAAGCAGAATTTCGATGTGTCTGTTCAGTTCAATCACGTCTGCAAAGGTACAGTTATTTTTTGAGACTTGCAAATAAAAGAAACTTAAAAATGCGTCAGTCTGAAAAAAAAATGCTACCTTTGCACGCAAAAAATAGAGCAATGGATTATAAAGAGACTGCCATAAAGGGCGTATACATTATTGAACCTCGCGTATTTAACGATGCACGTGGCTATTTCTTTGAAGCTTGGAAGCAGGCAGAGTTCGAAGAACATATTGGAAAGGTGAACTTCGTGCAGGATAATGAGTCGAAGTCGAGTCGCGGTGTTTTGCGTGGTCTTCACTTTCAGCGTGGTGACGCATCGCAGGCCAAGTTGGTCCGCGTTATCAAAGGGTGTGTTGTTGATGTGGCAGTTGATTTGCGCCGTTCGTCACCGACCTTTGGTCAGCATGTCATGGTTGAATTAAGTGATGAGAACAAGCGCCAGTTCTTTATTCCTCGCGGTTTCGCTCATGGTTTTCTTGTGTTGAGCGACGAGGCAATCTTTACATATAAGGTGGATAATCCCTATGCGCCGCAGGCTGATGCCGGTGTCCGTTGGGATGATCCCGCGTTGGCTATCAATTGGCCCGTCGAGGGACTTGAGGTTTTGACCAGCGAAAAAGATCTTTGCCAGCCGATGCTGAAGGATGCCGAACTGTTTGAATAATCAAAGACAAATATATACAAAACGATGAATATTGCGATTGTAGGTACAGGATATGTTGGATTGGTGTCTGGCACATGTTTCGCCGACACGGGTGCCAACGTGACATGCGTTGACGTTGATGCAGCCAAGATAGAACGTCTGCAGCGGGGGGAAGTTCCCATCTATGAACCCGGCCTTGATGAGCTGGTTAAGAAGAATGTCGCTGCTGGACGCTTGAAGTTTACCACAGATTTGGCCTCTGTGCTCGATGATGTACAGATTGTTTTTTCTGCTGTCGGTACGCCGCCCGATGAAGATGGCTCTGCTGATCTCAAGTATGTGTTGCAGGTGGCCCGTACCATTGGCCAGAACCTGAACCACTATGTCGTGGTGGTCACCAAGTCTACAGTTCCAGTAGGTACAGCTCGTAAGGTACGTCACACCATTGAGGAGGAGTTGGAGAAACGTGGCGTTGATGTGCCCTTTGACGTGGCTTCTAATCCAGAGTTCCTGAAAGAAGGTAATGCCATCAAGGATTTTATGTCTCCCGATCGCGTAGTCGTAGGTGTAGAGAGTGAGCAGGCCAAGAAGGTTTTGACGAAGTTGTATAAGCCATTCCTTATCAATAATTTCCGTGTCATATTTATGGATATCCCTTCGGCAGAGATGACGAAATATGCAGCCAACTCAATGTTGGCTACGCGTATCTCATTTATGAACGATATTGCCAACCTCTGTGAACGGGTTGGCGCTGATGTGAATATGGTTCGCGCAGGTATCGGCAGTGATACCCGTATCGGGCGAAAGTTCCTATATGCGGGTTGCGGCTATGGCGGATCATGTTTCCCCAAGGATGTGAAGGCACTGATAAAAACCGCTGATCAGGCGGGTTATTCGATGGAAGTGCTGAAGGCTGTGGAACGTGTCAACGAACGTCAGAAGTCGGTACTTTTTGAGAAATTGGTTAAGGCATTCGGTTCAGTTGAAGCGCTGCGTGGTAAGACGATAGCCATGTGGGGATTGTCATTTAAGCCTGAGACAGACGATATGCGTGAGTCAACAGCATTGGTTATGATTCGGAAGCTCGTTGACGCAGGTTGTCAAGTGCGCGCCTATGATCCCATCGCTATGGACGAGTGTCGCCGTCGTGTTGGTGATGCAGTTACCTATTGCCGCGACATGTACGATGCCGTACTCGATTCCGATGCTCTGCTGTTGCTGACGGAATGGAAAGAGTTCCGTCTTCCCACATGGGGCGTCATCAAGAAAGCCATGCATCAGCCTTTAGTCATTGACGGACGTAATATCTTTGATGTTGAGGAACTGGAAGAAAATGGTTTTGAATATTATTGTATCGGCCGATGAATAGATACTGTTCACTGCTACTGTCAGTCATGTTTGCCATGCTTTTTGACGCGTGCGGTTCGAAAAGCAAGACGGAGACACGCGTGGTCAAGGAAGACCGCGAGGCAATGTCGTTGTTGCAAGGCGTCTGGCAGGACGAGGAGACTGAGGAGGTTTCCTTCTGGGTGAAGGACGATACCATTTTCTATCCAGACTCTATGAGTCAGCCAGCACCATTTGTTATTGCAGATAATCAGCTTGTGCTTCTATCCACAGATGCGCATTATCATATAGAGAAACAGACGCCACACGTGTTTTGGTTTGTGAACCAGAGTGGTGACGTGGTGCATCTGGTGAAAAGCGAAGATCCGTTGCCCGACGAACTTATTCGCGGTGAGCAGCAGCGGGTCATGACTTATACGGAAGTTGTCAAACAAGATTCTGTTGTCTCTTTTGATAATCAACGCTACCATTGGTATGTTGCCATTAATCCAACAAAATACAAGGTACACACTTCGTCATACAGCGACGACGGCATGGAGGTAGACAATATCTACTATGATAACATTATGCACGTCAGCCTCTTCCGTGGCGCAGACAAGTTGTTCTCGCGTGATTTCCGCAAGCAGGATTATGCCGCAAAGGTACCTGCACAATTCCTTAGTCAGTCGGTACTGAGTAATATGGAATATGCAGGTGTTGATGCTCGTGGCTTCCGCTTTGTTGCAACCATCTGTATTCCTGACGGTGCTACCTGTTACAAAGCCGAAAACCTCATTTCGTATGATGGTAAATTGACGATAAAACTTATCGAGTACTAAACACACCAAGACGCTCTTTACCTGTTTTTCTGATGCTATTCGTTTTGGAGCCAGTCATCCAGCAGCATTCGGGCGATACTGAGTGGTTCAGGAATGTTGGGCAGGTTGTCTCGACGGAACCATCCTCCTTTAGCTATCTCACTACGTTGTAGATGTATCTCTCCACTGACATAGTCTGCATTGAACCCCACCATCAGACCACAGGGATATGGCCATGGCTGTGAAGCGAAGTAGCGTATGTTGGTAATGGTGACGCCCGTCTCCTCCAGCGCTTCGCGTGCAACGGCCTCTTCCAACGTCTCGCCTGTCTCAACAAATCCAGCCACTAATCCGAAGAAATCACGTTTGAAGTTCTTTGCTCGTACCAATAGTACTTCGTCACCGCGATGTATCAGTACAATGACTGCTGTTGCCAGCTGCGGCCATATTTCCTTGCCACATTCCGTACATTTCTTCGATATATCCGTATCCATACGCATTGGTGCGCCACAGATACCGCAAAACTTCGTGTTATGGTCCCAATAGAGTAACTCTTGACATTTACCGGCTTTCAAGTAGAGAGCGTGTGGTAATTTGTAATAACTCTGACGTAGAGGGCACATTTCATAACGCTCATCATCCGTAATAGGATTGTCGATACAATAAGTTTTTACCTCTATGCCGTCAAGGGACGTGATGTTCATTATGTGTGTCCAAGGCTTTACCTCAGTGGGCGGCTCTTCCTGTAGTGGTATGGTATAGGTGCCGTCTGCAGTTCGTTGCAGCAGCATGTCTTCTTTGCAGAAAACGAAGAAATACTTCATAGGTTTGATGGTTTCTGGTTGTAGAATTATTCGCCAAACAGTATTTTGCGGTCACGTTCAAGTGCCGGTTTCGCCCATGCCTCTGGTACGAAGCGCCAGTTGTGGTTGGGTCGTGGGTCGATAGTGCCCATGCGCTCAATTTCAAGTGTCAAGTAGTGGCGCTGGTCCATGTCCGTATGGAACAGCACACGTTTCTCGAGCGAATCCTTTGGTATGCCGGCGCCATGCGTCAGCAGTTCGCCGCCACCATTGGCGCGATAGCTATTCATGACAACCTTGTACCATTTTTTCTCGTCGAAGGGTTGTCCGTTAGACATTTGAAGAATGCGCACTTTCTGTCCGTCAGGCTTTGTCAAGTCAACCTCGTAGTCGATGCCGCAAGCGGAATCGAAGTTAAACGTATAATATTGGAATCCTGTGCGTTGCTGATCTTCTTTCGCGTTCTCATTTAAGCGGAGTGCATGGTCTTCTGGACTTGTCATCGTGTTTGTCCACATGTCGTAAGAGAACTCCAGATGTTTGCGTATTTCTTCACCAGTCATGCGTAGCACGAAAAGCAGGTTCTCGAAACGGTAGAGCTTGAACATGTCGGCTTGTGTGACATCGCCTGCATTGATAACAGAATTGAACGACAAAGGCGCATTAAATGAGATGTCTGCCTTTGATATTTGCATCTGTAGGTTATGGATGAGGTCTGTGAAAGCAGAGTTTCCAAAGAAACTGTCGCGGGTGTAAATGGGGTGCTCAAAGCGTCCGATGCGCCGACCTACATATTTCTTGATTTCGTCAATTTTCGGTTGGAAATGGTCAACCATCTGCTGGTCTACCTCCATGTCACGTACACTAACGATTTCTCCTTTAATATCCTTCTTGATTAGATGACCGTTTTTGAATGTTAATGCCAACTCTGCCTCTGCCACATTCTGAACATAACACGAAGGGTCGATGATGAGCACGCGCTTACCCTCGATGTTGGTAATCCATTCGTTGTGAACCTGATGGTCATGACCAAAGAAAATGATGTCGAAGCCGGGAACTTCGCGGGCCACAGCGGCCGTGGCATTTTCTTCTGCTCCCTTGTCATCAATGATACCACCTTCCAGACCACTATGGAAGAGACCGAAGATGAGGTCTGGCTGCTCGTATTCCTTGATGAACTTCACCCATTTTTTTGCACAGGCCACCATTTCCATGAATTCCATCCCTTTCCAGATATTCTTATTGAGCCAGTGGGGTATGCTGGGCGTAATCATGCCGAGAACACATATCTTGACGCCATCCTTATAATGTACGGAGTAGGGCTTCAAACCGTTGTAGACCTTGTATGGACGTCCGTCCTTGGGTTCTTCATTTGTGACGATGTTAGCGCCAAGTAGCGGACAGCGCACTTCGCGTATCCATTTATCGTAGACTTTATGGCCTGGCTCGATGTCGTGATTTCCTACGGTCTCGGCATCGTAGCGCAGGTAATTGATGACTGATGCCGACAGATTCTCGTCATCGGGCATCACATAGTTTGACCAGTAGACGCAGGGCTGCCCCTGTAGAATATCGCCATTGTCTATCAGAAGCAGTCGGTCGCCGTATTGCTGGCGCTGTTTGCTGATATAGGTGCTGGCTCGCGACAATGTTCCCGTCAGCGGTCTGTTCTCCATGAAGTCATGGGGGAAGAAATGTCCGTGGACGTCGCTGGTCTCGATAACTTTCAGGCGTATGGTCTTCGTGCCTTGCTGAGCTATAGTTGCCGCAGATGAGAGCAATAACAGAGCAGCAAGTGTAATTATTTTCTTCATGTGTGATGTCAATTATTCTATTTCCGCCTGCAAAGATACAAATAAAATCGGACTTTTCCTTGGTTGAGCCGAATATTTTTAGTACTTTTGCAGCCTATTAGAAAGAATGTAATCAAAAAGACTAAAGATACAATGGCTAAGAAGTTTGCCGAACCTGGCGGCTTGAACCTCACCCAGGTGAATAATGACGTGCTGGATCGCTGGCGCAAGAACAATATCTTCTGGCGTTCTGTTGACGAGCGCGAAGGATGTCCTCAGTTCGTATTCTTCGAGGGTCCTCCCTCTGCCAATGGCCATCCTGGCATTCACCATGTACTGGCGCGTACAATTAAAGATACCTTCAACCGCTACAAGACCATGCAGGGCTTCCAAGTGAAGCGTAAGGCTGGTTGGGATACCCACGGACTGCCTGTTGAACTGGGTGTTGAGAAGGAACTGGGTATTACAAAGGCTGATATTGACAATAAGGAGAGCGACAAGTATATCTCGACCGAGGACTACAACAAGAAGTGTCGTGAGAATGTGATGATGTATACGCAGGAATGGCGCGACTTGACAGAGAAGATGGGCTACTTTGTTGACTTGGATAATCCCTATATCACCTACGACAATAAGTATATTGAGACGCTTTGGTGGCTGCTGAAGCAGTTCTATCAGAAGGGGCTGCTCTATAAAGGCTACACTATCCAGCCGTATTCACCTGCTGCTGGTACAGGTCTCTCCAGCCACGAGTTGAACCAGCCCGGTT
>Ga0265299_10003099_pt1 | contig 16458 bp, 21 predicted proteins | sample AusTroGonzalo_MG_4_FD_193485 | JGI IMG/M metagenome (GOLD analysis project Ga0265299, IMG submission 193485) | Bovine rumen microbial communities from tropical cattle in Woodstock, Queensland, Australia - Gonzalo_02 | ecosystem: Host-associated > Mammals > Digestive system > Stomach > Rumen ... | reverse complement strand
TGGATCCTTACGACAAAATCATTGTTCTCTTTCACAAGCTCTACGTTGCACAGAATCTCTTCCATTGTTCTTACCCCCGTAGGATAATGGGTCGAATATGGACTACATATATAGCATATGCGGTTTTTTTCGGTCATATATGCCTATCTTAATCCAATCCAACGGTACTAAGGTATGTATGTCGCAAGGCATCATGTATAGGACGGTCTCCTTTCCTATAATGTAAAGAATAACCGCTTTCTTGAGAAAACTTTATAATAGACTCTCGGATAGAGGGGACTGTTCTGTGTTGTTATCGCTTCAGCGAAAGCAAGCACGGAAAAATCGGACACGGTCCGATGGAGAACGATTAAAATGGCAAACGAAGAAGAGTCAACGTACGAGGACCTTCAGGACGAGTTCGAGGCAAAGGCCCGTGGATTCGGAAAGGGAAAGTACGGTAGGATCATGAAGATGGCGCGCACGCCGAGCAAGGACGAATACACAAAGACCGTGTACATCACAGCGCTCGGTATCCTTATCATCGGAGCCGTCGGATTTGCCATTTGGTGGCTGATGACCATTCTTCCCGGATACTTCTGAAGGAGCGTAACTCTCATGATGTTGACCGGTGACAACAATCTCAAGAAGGTCGCGGCCAGTGGTACAGTCTCATGGCCATTCAAGCTCACATCGAGCGCCGACAAGGTAAGACTCTCGTTCTCAGTCGCTGCCGGACCCGATGCGGAGAACGCCCCCGAGTGGACAGTCAGTCTCCACGATGCAACAGAGGGCGAGATCTGGACCAATGACACCAGCAAGACCGAGATCACCCTGCCCCTTCCCGGAAAGAACGCGAAGGAGCTGAAGCTGGAGGTCATTTGTCCCAACGGAGCCAGGTACGGCGACTCCGTCAAGACCACAGTCACTGCGGATGCGGACGATGGTACCGCAGCCCTGACATTCGAAGCCGTAGCACAACAGTCCATAATGGTCCTTAAGACCCAAATCGACCAGGAGAAGACCGTCGCGAACGAGTTGGCATCCAAGGCGAACAAGGCCAAAGACAAGGACATATATGCGATCCTGAGCCCCGCCGGACTCAGAGGATACGTGTTCGTGGAAGGCATGAACACCGATCGCGTCCGCGAGAAGTCCAAGGACATCAAAAAGGCCAGGAACTTCATCGACGGAGAGGCGGACATTAGCGAGATCAGCCCCTATCTCACACCCGTGTCCGCAGTCGTTGGAATCGTGGAGGGAGACTTAGTCGAACTCGTCAACGGTCCCTTCAAGGGTGAGAAGGCAAGGGTGCAGCAGATCGATCAGGCCAAAGAGGAGATCACAGTTGAGCTCGTCGAGGCCATGGTCCCCATACCTGTCACTGTCAAAGGAGACAGCGTCAGACTAATTGAAAAGGAGAAATGAGCAATGGTAGATACTGTTGAGGCATTGGTGGATGGAGGACGCGCTTCCGCAGGTCCACCGCTCGGTCCCGCACTGGGCCCGAAAGGAGTGAACATCGGTCAGGTCATCGCTAAGATCAACGAGAAGACCAAGGCATTCGACGGAATGAAGGTTCCCGTCAAGATCCTGATCAACGACGACAAGACCTTCGACATCAAGGTCGGAACACCTCCCGTGTCCGCACTGATCAAGGGAGAGCTCGGAATCGATTGCGGAGCCCACAACGCCAGGACCGAGAAGGTCGGAAACCTGACCCTCGACCAGGCAAAGAAGATCGCCGACATGAAGGGCGACGATCTCCTCGGTGCAACACTGAAGGCAAGGGTCCTGGAAGTCGCAGGAGCCTGTGTCGCCATCGGTGTGACCATCGACGGAAAGGGACCCAAGGACTTCACCAAGGCCGTCAAGGCCGGTGAGTACGACTCCCAGTTCTGAAACGAATCCAAGGGGGGCGACCCCCTTTTCAACCCTTTAAACATCTTTTCTTGTCTTTTCTTTATATTATACCCTATAATAGTTTATATACTAGGTCTTTTTACGGAGGCTTACTTGTAGGAGAGCCGCAAGGCTCGCAAGTACTACAGGAGGAATTGTATTGGCAGAAAAACCAACCGTAATGGCCGTGCAGAAAGCACTCGAGGGTGCAAAGAAGCGCAACTTTACTGAGACGGTTGAGTTGGCCATCAATCTCAAGGATGTCGATCTGACAATCCCCAAGAACCGTATCCAGGAGGATATCATTCTCCCGAACGGAAGGGGAAAGTCGGTGAAGATCACTGTGATTGGTGGTGGCGAACTAGCCTTGAAAGCCAAGGACGTGGCCGATCTTGTGATCACACCCGAGGAACTCGGAGCGATCGCAGACGACAAGAAGCAGGCTAAGAAGATCGCGAACAGTACCACATATTTCATCGCTGAGGCACCTCTGATGGCTCAGGTCGGTAAGAGACTGGGTACCGTTCTCGGACCTCGCGGAAAGATGCCCAAACCAATCGCACCGGGAGCAGATCCCGCACCGATGATCGAGGGTCTCCGCAAGTCTGTGTCCATCAGAACGAAAGACAGGAAGACATTCCACGCACCCGTGGGATCCGCCGACATGGACGCCGAGCAGATCGCTGACAACATCGATCTGATCCTGAAGCGTGTCGAGGCTCGCCTTGAGAAAGGTCAGCACAACATCGCATCCGTGTACGTCAAGACCACCATGGGGCCCTCGGAGAGGATTCTGTAAGGAGGTTTGAAGATGGCACACGTCGCAACTTGGAAGAAGGACCTGGTAAGCGAGCTGGTACAGGATATGCGCGAGGCTCCCGTCGTCGCAGTTGTCGACATGGAGAACATCCCCGGTCAGCAGATCCAGTCCATGAGGGCAGGACTCAGGGCCCACGCGAAGCTCAAGATGACCAAGAACAAGCTCATGCTCTTGGCCCTCGACGAGGTCTCCGCGGACAAGCCTGGAATCGAGGCACTCAAGGACTCAATCGATGGACAGTGCGCGATCGTTACAACCGATATGGACCCCTTCAAGCTGTTCGCACAGCTCAAGAAGACCATGTCCCCCGCTCCCGCTAAGGCAGGACAGATCGCACCCTTCGACATCGTTGTACCCAAGGGACCGACACCTTTCGGACCCGGCCCGATTATCGGAGAACTTCAGAAGATAGGACTTCCTGCAGCAATCGAGGCAGGAAAGATAGTAGTCAAGAAGGACACGACGCTCGTGAAGGAAGGAGAACCCATCCCCGCGAACGTGGCAGGTATGCTGCCCAAGCTCGAGATCCTCCCGATGATCGTCGGATTGGACCTCAGGGCCGCCTACGAGGACGGAACAGTCTATACCAAATCTGTTCTGGACATTCCCGAGGACTACTACGCCAACATGTTCGCTACGGCTGCACACAACGCTTTGGCACTCGGTGTCGAGATCGCATTCCCCACAAAGGAGACTCTCCCACTGTTGATTGCAAAGGCGTTCAGGGAGACAGTTGCTGTCTCTGTTGAAGCCGCGATACCCAACGAAGCAAGTATCAAGACACTCGTCGCAAAGGCAGACGCTCAGATGCTCGCCGTCGCATCCGCGACCGGATACCAGAGCGAGTCAGTCTCCGCCAGGGCAGGAGCCGCCGCAGCAGCAGCACCCGTTGCAGCAGCCGAGGCAGCACCCGCAGCAGAGAGTGTGAAAGAGGATGAACCCGAGGAAGTAAGCGAGGAGGATGCAGCAGCAGGCCTCTCGGCACTCTTCGGATGAAATTTAAGGAGTTGAATTAAATGGAGTATATCTACAGCGCAATGGTGCTCTACTCTGCTGGCAAAGACATCACCGAGGACGCAGTCAAGGCAGTCCTCACAGCCGCCGGAGTCGACGCTGACGCAGCAAAGATCAAAGCATTGGTTGCATCTCTCGAGGGAGTCAACATCGCAGATGCTATCGCGAACGCCGCAATCGCAGCGCCCGCAGCAGCACCCGCAGCTGGAGCCGCCCCCGCAGCAGCCGCCGCCGCACCCGCAGCAGCCGAGGAACCCGAGGTTGAGCAGGTCAGCGAAGAGGATGCAGCAGCAGGTCTCTCTGCACTCTTCGGATGAACGTTAGTTGATCTTTAGAGTCAATACAAACCACTTCTAAGGTGATTAAAAGCGACTCCGAGCCCAAAAAGGCGGTAGCGGAATAAAGCTATCGCTGATATACGGGCTCGGAATCGCCTCACCAAAATGACTTCTGCCTGTTTACCAACTATCCGTTGACAGTTTTCTCTTCACAGCTCGGGCCTACATCGCTGCATCCCACGGTACCATTTTGTCCTTTAATCCTGGAATTACGCACCTTTTACCGGCGGTTCCGCCGTATGAACGGCCTACCAAAGGGGTATGCGTGCTCTGGTCCCGGATTCTATACGGATGTTCCGAACAGACGTTCTATGTTCACCAGACCCTGTCCTTCACCACCAATGTGTATATTATGCGGGCCATCTTGGCCGATGCGGCCACGATGGCGGAACGGTCCATGAGTCTGTCCTCATCAAGTTCCTTTCTCATTTCGATGCTCCCCCCGTTCTTCTTGTTGAAGAAGAGGGTCACCGGTGAATCCTTAACGTTTCTCACGTGCCCTATGGTCGCTTGGATGAGCAGCCATCTTGCATGCGGATCGCCCTTCTTGGTGATCCCGCAATGGCTTACTGTTTCCGCGGAGTTCCTAACCCTAGGGGCCAGACCTAGGGATGCGACAAACTGTTTCGATCCTTCGAAACGGTTGATGTCGCAGATGAAACAGGTCAGATAGGCAGCCGTGATCTCCCCGAAATACGGTATGCCCAATATCTTCTCGTAGATCGGATTCCCCTGAAATCTGATCTTTATGATCTCAAGAAGCTCATCCCTGTGGTTCTCCAGATCCTCCATCACCCCTATGATCGAATTGAAAATCGGATCATCCATGCATCTCATGATCTCTTTCGCCTTAGCCGTGGTCACATCCTTAGGCAGATCTATGCCATAGACAAGAGCATGGGAGCGGATGCGTCTTTTGCATTTCCCTATCTCGACCATGTATGTCTTGGCGGTACGGCACAGCTGCCTGTTCATCATGTCCTCTTTCGAGCACATATAACACGGGTGGAATTGCTTAGCACCGGCGAATCTGGCCATCATATAGGTGGCCAGTTCCCTCGCATCGCGCTTATCGGTCTTGCTATCCGATTGGGTGATCCTCTTCAGCTCATGGGATGGGGCGACGATATAATTCATTCCGATCTCTTCCCATATCCACTGGACGTCATGTGTCTTCGAAGAGTTCTCCATCAGGATCTGATAGTCGATGTTCTCCAGATACATCCTAACAAGCAGAAATCCCTCCTTGTTCGAACGGACACTCTTGAACATCCTGTTGAAATCGGTAACAGGTTTCGCTTCATCGTCAAATGCGAAGAAGGTCGTTGTTTTCATATGCACATCTGCGCCAATCGCCCACATTCCTTTCATCTCCTTCGCTATCAATACGAACAGGAGGCGTGAGCCGGTGGCCGGAGGCCATGGGAAAGACATCAAATATGTCGTTCCCGATTTCGGGAACGACTCCTTGGGTTCGTTTGTTTAGCGACTATTGAATCGAGGAGTCGCTTTTTAATCACGAGGGTACTTTACCACACCCTTGTGGTTTCTTTTCTTTACCATTCCCGTTCTACAAAGCATAGATTTTAACGTAAGTTGAGTTATTGAAGGTGCATGGATGATAGCAAGTTCTGCACCGGTTGCGGTAAATCGATCGAACCGGGCATGCAATTCTGTCCGCAATGCGGAAAGGTCGTCAGCGGCTCTGCTGCCGACAAGGAAATGAAGGAGATGGAGGGACAGATCGACGCATACGTCTTGGAGTCCAAGAGAGTATGGCTGATGTTCTTCCTGGCCGTCTACATAATTCCCGTGCTGATATTCTCGATCTTCACCTTAATCGATGCATCGAACATCGCCAGCACCGTCTGGTCCAGCGAGGAGTTCCAGAAATGGATCCACACCCACGGACTCAACTACGACCAGAGCGACATCCAGAACTACATCACGACCGCTGCCGGCCTCGCTCTCGCGAGCGGAATATGCGCCGCAGTCAGTCTTGTATGTCTGAAGATCAGAAAATACTGGATCGTATCCGTAGTCGCCTGTATCATAGCCGCTATGCTGTGCTTCTGGTCTGTCTTCGGAATCATCATCGGATTCCTCGTCGCATGGATGATCATCGGTGCGAAGGATGTCTTCGATGACCAGCCGAAGGCCGAGCCGGAAGAGTGATCTATCAAAACGATTTCATCAGGCGGCCTCCTGCCAGATGCAGAGGCCGCCAATCATCTATTTTTGTAATACATTTTATATTGAAAAATTAATATAAACATATTTTATATCATAATTTTGATATAAACTTCAAGGCTGTGGTATCTTGGACAGGTTCATCGGACGTAAGGAGGAGTTAGCATTCCTAGAGCGCATCTATTCCGAGGAGAACCTAAAGACCTGCATGGTGACAGGAAGGCGCCGTATAGGTAAGACCGTGCTGATAACAAGATTCATCCAAGATAAGCCCAGCATTTACATAAAATTCGACAAGGGCGCCACAGAGACGATCAATCTACGGAGGATAGTGAAAGCGATCTCCAAGTACACTGGGGAAGATCAGACCGCAGCAGACTATTGCGATGCCATGGAGATCCTGGGGGACCTCTGTTCGGAGAAAAACATTGTGGTGGTGTTCGACGAGCTCCCATATCTGGTATCAGACAATGACATGGTTGCATCCGAGCTCCAGCATTTCGTGGATCACGTCATGCAGGAGACGAAATCGATGGTCATCGTTTGCGGTTCATCCATATCCCTGATGGAGGACGAGGTCAAGAAATCGGACAAGCCCCTTTACGGCCGCTTCTTCCATCAGCTGTCGGTCAGACCGTTCACGCTCGAAGAGATACGCGGATTCCATCCCAGCATGTCTGACGAGGACCTTCTAAGGACATATCTGATCCTGGGAGGGATCCCTTATTACCACGACGGAGTGGGCGATCTGTCGTTCCCAGATATTGTGGACAGGTACCTTCTCAGGAAGACAGGTTTCATCAGGACAGATGTCCGCATTTGGATAATGGAGGAGCTGAAATCCAAGGGGGACAATGCGATGGCCATCTTGGAAGCGATAAGCTCCGGTAACAATACCTACGGGTCCATGCAGTCCTATACGGGGTTGAGCGAATATCATCTCTATTCAGCTCTCGACGACATGGATTCCATCGGTCTCGTATCCAAGAGGAACTCGATGATAAAGCCCAAGAAGTCCGTTATTTACGAGATAGTCGACCGTCCCGTATCCTTCTGCTATGATGTGGTAGAGAGGAACGATTCGATTTTGGAGAATCGTAGCGGAGGAGGCTATGAATCGCTCAGGACGCTGATATCAACCCATCTGGGGAAGACTTTCGAGGGATTCTGTCGTGATTACGTGATGACGAACTATCCGTGCTCGGAGGTAGGCTCATGGTGGGGCGACATACCTGTGCCGGACGATGAGGATTCGGTTCAAGAAGAGGACGGAAGGATGGCCCGCATCCAGACCGACATAGATGTCGTTGCGACTATCCACGAGGCGAATAACCGCATCGTGCTGTTCGGAGAATGCAAGTTCACGAAGGCCCCGGTAGGGTTCAAGGCCCTGAATGATCTGAAGCTTCGCGTGCATCATGCGAGTCCCGCTGCGAACGCTAGATTCGCCCTGTTCTCGCTCTCTGGTTTCACTGACGAGCTCATAGAGTACGCCGAGGACGACGACAGTCTGATGCTGTTCGACCTGGACGTGCTGCTGGGAAAGAAGCCGTTGCCGTCGTTGTGACGGGGAAGTGGAAGTCGGGTCTGCGGCTTCAAAGCTCTATGAGCTCGTAGTCGCGGGATCCGATTCCGTGGGCCTCAGCGGTCTCGATGGTGTGGATTCCCTTTCTGCTGTTGACCCTCTCCATGAACTTCTCCTTTCCGGGGTCGTCGGAGGCGAGTACGAGGTCGATGCAGGCCTGGTCTATCGCCACAGGATCCAAGGAAGACAGCATTCCGATGTCCTTCATGCATGGGGGCTCCGGCTCTGCCACGCAGTCGCAGTCGACCGAGAGGTTCTTCATGACGTTGATGTAAGCAATCTTACCATCGAAGAGCCTCACGACTGACGATGCCGCATCGGCCATGGCCTCTGTGAATCCGATCTCGTCACCGTGCATATCCCAAGTCTCGAGCCTGTCCGTGGTCTTTCCGCATGAGTGGATGTACGCCTTTCCTGCGCTGGATGCGCATCCGATAGAGAGCTGCTTCAAGGCTCCGCCGTATCCTCCCTGGGGATGTCCCTTGAAGTGGGAGAGGACGACCATCGAGCCGTAGTTGTCGATGTTCTTTCCGACCATGTTCTTCTTGATCTGCTTCCCATTGGGGATCTGGAGCTCCTTGTCCGGTCCCTCCGCATCCATGATGTCCACGTCGTACAGCTTGCTCCATCCGTGATAGGACAGGAGCTCCCTGTGGGATTCCGTGTGGTCGCGCACCCCTACGAACTTGTCGCCGTATGCCGTGTTGCATTCTACTACGGTACCGTCGACCTCGTCGACCATGGGCTTCCAGAACTCCGGCTTCAGGAAGTTGAAGTTCCCTTTCTCTCCCGAATGGACCTTCATGGCCACCTTGCCTTCGGGCTTGAACCCGAGTGCCCTGTACATCTCGACGACCTTGTCCGGCGTTATTTCCCTGGTGAAGTAGACTTTGGATTTCATGCGGTCACCACCTGTAAAAGAATCCATACTATCGGATGATAAAATGGTTTGTCGCGTTTAGTCCGTCCCCAGCAACCAGTCGATGACATTTCTGACCTCTATGCCATCCTCCTGTCCTAACCCTGTCCTGTCCATTGTAAGGATTGTCTTGGTATAGTTGTCCTTGATCCCTCTGTAAGGTCTCATCTCCCTTTCCAATGTTTCCTGGGATTTCAAGGTCTCGCAGACCTGGAAGTATTCGACGGTATCCGATCTTTTCGCGGTGAAGTCTATCTCATAATCCTTGAAGCTACCAACGGACACCTTGTATCCTCTTCTTAGAAGCTCCATGTACACCACGTTCTCCAACGGTTTGCTGATGTCCCTTCCCTTCGATGCCCCCAAGGATGCTGATCTGAGCCCCAGATCGGACGCATAATACTTCCCGTTGGTCTTCAGGATCTTCTTCCCGACGATGTCGTATCTCTCGGCATAATAGAACAGGTACGCTTTCAACATCTCATCGACATATTTGGACACGGTGACGTTCGAGATACCTGTGGCCTTAGCTATCGAATCTATGCTCGTGAGGTTGCCTATGTTGGAATACAGGAACTTGGTTATGGCGGTTATCTTGGACACGTCATCGGTCCGAAGACGCGCCAGAATGTCCTTCACCAGTACCGTGTTGTATACCCCTTCTAAGAGGCCGTCTATGAATGCAGGGTCCTTGTCCGGATCCGTGATCGGAAGTCCTCCGTACAGGAGATATTCATCGAACCTTTTGCCAACATCCTCACATGGATACATCTCCAGATATTCTCTGAACGAGAATGGTTGTACCTTTATCTCGATATATCTGCCGGATAGCTTGGTGGATATCTCAGAGGATAGCATCTTGGAGTTCGAGCCGGTTATGTACACGTCGCACAGCTTCATGGTCTGCAGGGCTGCGACGGACATCTCCCAGTCGACGACGTTCTGGATTTCGTCCAGGAGGACGTAGATCTGCCTGTCTTGAGGAACGTTGTCGGATATCCATCCGTTGAGAGCGTCTTTGTCCTTAATCTTCTGTCCCTCTATTGTATCAAAATCTAGTTTGAATATGGATGACCTATCGACGCCTGACTCCAGAAGCATTTCGATGTACTGGTCCAATAGGGTGGATTTGCCTGACCTGCGCATGCCGACGATGACTTTGATGACGTCGTTGTCATCTTTCCCAGACCAGAGTAGATGCAGATAGTCCGACCTTTTCACGCTCTTCATGAGAATACATGATCATACATTTATAAAAATTTTTAATGCAATAAAAAAATTTGACAAATTTCAAAATATTTTTAGTGCAATAAAAATTATTAGGTATTCAGGAGGGTTCAGCCTTCACATCTGGTCCAATATGATCATTTTCAATGTTGAATGTCTGCAAAAACAGCTTCAAGACCCGTGGGTTTTACATCCATCCTATCCCATACGGTATTGGAGCACCATGGAAGACGAGGATGTCGCGGTCATTGTTTGCGGAGGCGCAGCCAAGAATGCCTTCGGCATCATCAAGTCCGAGGACGGCAACCAATGGGAGCTGTACAACAGCGCCCTGGAGGAGTTCGGTCACCGTTTCGACGTGCTCTCCAACGTATTCTCGACGATCCCTCTGAACGATGACGAGAAGATCCTGGAGGCCATGGAGGACAAGCGCATAGTCGTCCCATTCACGATCCTGGGAGGAGACCTGGGCACGGACATCATGAAGGATGTCATCAGGTGCGCCCGCGAGAAGGGATGCAAGGTCGTCTCGGTTCTGGGGATAGCCATGGATTTCGAGAACGACCGCCGCGAGAGGGGACTCAGGAAGCTGCCGGAGATCGTGGCGCTATCAGATTGCAGCCTGGTCGTGGACATGCAGAGGATCTTCGATGTCAACCTGGAGATGGGCGACAGGCAGTGGACGAGGTTCCTGAAGATGAGCGACCATCTGATCAGGAACTCCATCAAGGCCATCGTGGATTACATGCAGGGCCCGTTCTTCTCGACTTTTAACGATAGCATGTATGCGTTCGTCCCCACGACCGACGTCCTACCTGTGGAGGCGGTGATGAAGTCATGGGACAACATGATGTTCGAGAACGGCCGCGAGACCGACAAATCGATAATAATGCTGGCCTCCAATGTGAAATCTTCAGAGATCGATGAGATCAGCGGCAGGGTGGCTAGGAAGTGCGGCAGGGTCCCGGAGATAGTCATCCGCGAGGATTCGGACGATTCTAAGGTGATCGTCTTCAGATCCGTCAGGTCATTCTGACTTGTCCTTCTTCCAGGATTTCCCGTATTTCAGGTATTTTGCGGCATCGCCGAAGACGCCCATGAGCGTGTTGTACTCGTATTTGGTTGGGATAGCGCGTCCCATCATCCTTCTGAACATGATGCTGGTGTAAGGGCGCCTCTCCTTGGGATAATCTATCGCATCCAGAAGGTCGCCGAAGTAGGCGAACATCATCTCCTTCTCCCTCTTGTCTGCGGGCTCCGGCCTCCTGGGCTCGGTGTGCATCGCCATGAAGAACTCGTAAAGGACGGTGTGAGTGGCGTGGGAGAGGTTCAGGATCGGATATTCCTCGCTGGCCGGGATGGTTATGAGGACGTCGCAGTAGTTCAGCTCGTCCTGGAGGAGCCCGATGTCCTCCCTTCCGAAGACGACCGCGATCTTCTCCGTGTATCCCCTGCAGTGCTCAGCGAACTCCCTGACGGGCATCGGAACGCGCGTGTAGTTGCTGTCGCCCTTTGTGACGACACCGCTGGTACCGACGACCAGGAAGCAGTCCTGCGTGGCCTCTTCCAGGGTGTTGCAGATCACAGCCGTATCAAGAATATCCGCTCCGTGCTTGGATCTGCGGTAGGCATCGTCGCCTAACTCGCAGGGATTGACCAGATAGAGCTCCTTGATATCGAAGTTGGCCATGGACCTAGCAATCGCGCCGACGTTCCCCTCGTACTTGGGGCCGACTATCACCACACGGATTTCGGGCATGGATAGAGAGAAGGGAATCGGTTACATAAACAAATCGAGTTCTTGCCTGAAAGCGATTAAGTATGAACGATGCGGTTAGACCCTCATCGATGGAGACAATCCGATGTTCGGCAAGAAAGAAGTATCTACAGAACCTGAAGAAGTGGTCTCGGTTATCAAGGAAGCCATCGAATCGCAGGGCTTCAAATATGATTACAATCCCCAAACCAAGATCTTCAAGACTCTCTTCAGAGGGGATGATTACGACATACTTACCACCATAATGGTAACGGATGCGGTCATCCGTTTCCGCTGCACGCTGGATGGCAAGGCCTTCAAATCGAATTTCCAGGATGTTGTCTGGGAATTGAACAAGATAAACATGGAGATGCTTTCCGGGAAATTCGTGTTGGATACCAGAGATGGAAGCATCTACTTTGCTACGAGCGTCCCGTACAGGATCGCTGTTGTTACCGTGGACTTCATCCTCAAATATACTAGAGCGGTTGTCGAGTTATTCGATGATTATGATGGAAGGCTCAAGGAGATCGCAGAGAAGCAATGAGTATATCCCTGACCGTCACGGGACGGTTATGAGAGGAATACATCCGTCACAAGGAAGATTCGAATACCAAAGGGAGAAGTGACTGGCATGGTGGATGATGAGAGTATAATAAGGAGCCTGGTCAAGGTAGCGAATGGATGCACCGATTATGAATTCGAATTCTACAACGATGATGTGGTAGGGCTCGATACGATGTATGATTACAATCAGGGTAAGGGGTACATCAACATAGAGGCGTCCGGAAAGAACATCGCGATCTGCGGCGACTACAACAATGGGATCAAGGCCAATTCCCTGGCCGACTGCCAGGAGAAGATCATGAAGATGCTGGAGGAACCGATAGACTGTTCCTTTGTATTGAACGACGGTTTCGTGTGCTTCTACGGACCTACGTTATTCTTCGAGAAGAAACTCTTCGAGAAGGACCCGGAGAACCTGGCGTGCATACTTCCGAATTATGTGAAGATCATCAATGCAATCGGAAGGGCGGCTGACAAGATATTCCTTGATTGATCGTCTCCGAATGCATATCGTCCATACTGTCTAGCGATCCAGCATCAGAACGGTATCATCGTGTTGCGCTCGTAGATGTGGGCGAAGTAGATCCCGATGAGCTGCGGAAGCAGGGAATGCAGCCAGAAATCGACGATCTCAGGATTGTTGTAACCTCCGCCGAGCAACTGGATCACGAACAGGCCGAGCGGAAGTACGCCTATTGCGATGACTCCTATCTCCAGGAAAGGGTCGCCGCCTTTGCTCACCTCCCTGACAGCGATGACTATCGTGATCAGATCCACGATGGTTATCACGATACCGACCGCGGTCCCGTAAGAGAATCCGTTGATAGATGATATTATGAACGCTATGACGGCAATCACCAATGCGATCCCGCCAGGGATCCTGTAGAGAATCCAATCGTCGTCCAACGGGTTGATCATCATTTTTTTTCACCTCAGCGGTAGTTATCGACGCTCTTCAGGACCTTGTGTATGGAATGCGATTGGAACAGCGTCGGCAATAGCAATACATCGTAGGTCCTGACCAGGTTATCGTCAGCGGTCACATCTATCGTCCTGCTGACCTCGACGCTCTTCGTCAGTGTGGCCATCGCAACACCGTTGCGGGCCAGAGTGGCTTCGAATTCTATGGGGAACGCGTTCAGGAGGTCCACATGGAAGCCCCTGCGGTCACGGCGGAAGAAACCGTCCTTCTCCACCCTGATGGTGAAGTGAGCATACTTGTACGAGCGCTCGGGACTGCTGGATACTGACCTCCCTACGAGCGATCCAGCACCATTTGGAACCCTGTCCATGGGATGACCGCTGGCAGTGACCGATTCGACATCGGTCTAGTAGCTATCGAGCTTGCCGAGGAAGGACGATTGGGTGTTGCTGCTGAAGCCGCTTACGCGCTTTCCCGTGACCTCGCAGAGGACCCTCACGTTATAGACGAGTATGAAGCCGTTGTTGGACAGCCTCTCGGAGAGCTCTTCTGCTTGAGACTGCAGTTCTCTCTCCTTCTTCTCTATAAGCTCCCTCTTAGCTCTGCCGGCGCCGAACATGGTATTGGTATCAGGGAATTCGGTAATAATCCTTTTGAAAATCGGTTTTGAAGAAATCCTCGTTTGAAACCTTTTTCTGATCTTTGTTTTTTTCAAGACTTAATCAAAAAAACTGATGAATGGGGTTGGTACGGATAAGAGGATTTACTTAAGATCATAGAGATTTATCTGGAAATCTCCATGCTGCTCTCTGCGTCCTTTGGTAGTCCAATAATGGATCACAATCCCATCTGTTACCGCCGGTGTAATATGTCTCGTATTCATTCCACCAGTAATCGGATTTCTCAAAGTCAGCCTCCATTATGGCTCCTTTGCCATATATCTCGCAGAGTTTGTAACACAATCTCATGTCGATTTTTGTTATTCTCTGCATAACATCGATGATACGATCGATCCAGACCCTGTCCGACCTGATGAATTGGGCTGGAAGACCATCCTCGATGCAGTAAAGCGCCAGATCATAACCTTTGCCTCTATCGCCTTTCTCGCAATAGGCAATGAGATTGTCCAGACCTCTTACGATGGCTGTTCTGACTTCAGGATCGTCCATAGAGCTACCGTAGTCTACAAGAGTCTTTGCAAGGGCGAAACACCCTGAATAAGAATCCTGGCCGCTCATTACCGATGATTTCCATTCATCGAGGATGCGGACGGCCAAATCCTAGTCCTTTTCGACGATGCATCCTTCGCAATAGATCTATATGAGGTCCTTGTTATACTTGCTATACCCATCCGAACAATGCTCTTTCAGATCTCTGATGTATAACCGATCCAGCTCGGCAGCTATAACGGGATCCGGCTCTATCAGCTCCCCGTCGCGAAACTTCTCCGCCATCCCATGAAGCGATCCAAAAAGTACTCTGCCTGACGCAACTGCGTGTCTGAATGTAATAGTGTCCATGAAATAATTGCTTTTGCGGTACATCTTGTACTGAAGCAGAATGACCCACAGGTAATCTGGATCCTTTTGCTTATCATCGTATTTGCGCTCGAATTCATAGATCACCTCTTTTATCTTCTCAGAGTAGAAATCAGTAAGATGCGGGTCGATATCCACGCCTGCCCCTATCGAATACATCTAGCTGAGAAGTATGCAGCATTTGATTGCCTTTCTGCTGATCTGGTGGTTGGCAGCACGTCTCAAATCCAAGAGAACTTCACTCTGCCATCTAAGACGACCGTCACGATCCAGCCCAGATGTTCCGTTTTTACAGATGATGGAAATTTGTTCTTCTGAGAACTCGGACATCTTCCCTGACTAAATTAGAGCACACCTAACTAAGTCGTCTTTGTTCTGATCCATTGGACTCATGATGAAGATGTGTTTTTTAAACCTACTCCCGAGTTTAACACCGAAGGCAGAATGAAGAATGATTCCTGAGCAATACTGGTCAAACGGAACAGGGGTATTCGTCCATGCTGAGGATACTCATGGAATCAACCATTTTCTGACCTCGTCCAATCATATTGTTATACTGATTGTCCGATACATCCCCGATGACGATCGATACCCTGGAGATGGAATGCTCTAACTGCGGTGCACCATTGTTGAACGTATCCGATAGGGTGTGGAAGTGTGAGCATTGCGGGACCTATACATTGGTCAACTTCACGGATAATAAATCGTACCAGGGTAACATAGGGGACACTTTTGTCCACAATTACATCAAATACATAATTATAACCGTAGCAGCACATGAGGTGGCTGTGGTGGGGTGCGATCCAGGGCTGTCAGGCGAGGTCATCCTCCCATCATACGTCAGTTTCAACAACTGCACATACACCGTGGTGGAGATCTCCAGCAATGTGTTCATGAGGTGCAACAGGATCACCTCTCTGGTGCTTCCGGCGCATCTCAGGACCATAGGCACCTTCGCATTCGAGTATGCCCGCATCCCGGATGGGTTCAAGATCCCCGATACGGTGGAGGTCATAGGAAACTCCGCATTTTCAGAATCACAAAATATGAAGGAAATAAGCATACCTCCATCGGTCAGATCCATAGGGACTTCTGCCTTCTACCAGTGCTTCGATCTCGAATCGGTGGAGCTGAGCGAGGGATTGGAGCAGATAGGCGTCATGGCCTTCCGCAGATCGTTGAGACTGAAGCGCGTGTCGATCAAGGGCGTTGTCCAGGCTGAGCCGGGTCACGCTTACGTCCCGAGGAGCGTCAGGAACATGGGGAAGTATGTTTTCAACTTGACCGAGATCTCGAGAGTGCACATATGGGAGGGCACGGTATACGATCCGAGGCAGGATGTGCCAGTCACGAAAGAATCCGATGCTGCCGCGGAGATGCCGAAGAGCGAATCTCCTAAGACGGTAAGGATTGATGAGCCGCCTAAGAAGAAAGGGTTGCTGTCCCGTCTTAAGTTCTGAAGGTGAATCGCTCTAAGCTCTCTTCAGAGCGTCATTAAAGTTCCTTTCAATAAACTTGCGAAACTATGGGTTAATGCCATCATAGGTTTTACTAATGAACGGCCTCCAATAATTGAAAAAACCAATTTCATGCGGAAGTAGATATTTATATCTGATTGAAGAGAAAAAACACCGCCTTTCGCAAGATATATATTCAACCGTGTTCTAGTTTCATGTCTCATTGACAAAAAAAACAGGAGGC
>Ga0265299_10003095_pt1 | contig 16472 bp, 6 predicted proteins | sample AusTroGonzalo_MG_4_FD_193485 | JGI IMG/M metagenome (GOLD analysis project Ga0265299, IMG submission 193485) | Bovine rumen microbial communities from tropical cattle in Woodstock, Queensland, Australia - Gonzalo_02 | ecosystem: Host-associated > Mammals > Digestive system > Stomach > Rumen ... | reverse complement strand
TACGAAATAGCCTCTGAACTCGGCGGCGAAGCGGCGATGCAGAATCTCCGCGAAAGGGCGTGGAGACACGGGATCAGGCTTGCGAGCGACATGGTCCCCAACCACACGGCGATCGATTCGAAGTGGATCTCGGAGCATCCCGAATGGTTCATTTCGGCGGACGAGCCGCCCTTCCCCGCCTACACATATAACGGCGAAAACCTTTCGAGCGACCCGAATATCGGGATCTATATCGAAGACCACTACTATTCGAAAAGCGATGCGGCGGTAACTTTCAAACGGGTCGATTTCAGAACAGGAAGAACAGATTACATCTATCACGGAAACGACGGGACCTGCATGCCGTGGAACGATACGGCGCAGCTCAACTACATGCGTGCCGATGTCAGAGAGCAGGTAATCCAAACTATCATAAAAATCGCGAAAAATTTCCCTGTGATCAGGTTTGATGCGGCGATGACGCTTGCAAAAAGGCACTACCACAGGCTCTGGTTCCCCGAACCGGGAAGCGGCGGAGACATTGCATCACGCGCCGAACACGGTTTAACGACCGAAGAATTCAATAAACTTTTCCCGAAAGAATTCTGGCGCGAAGTTGTCGACAGAGTCGCTCTCGAAGCACCAGACACGCTGCTTTTGGCCGAGGCTTTCTGGCTTATGGAAGGCTATTTCGTGCGGACTCTGGGAATGCACCGCGTCTACAACAGCGCGTTTATGAACTTTATGAAAAACGAGGAAAACGCGAAGTACAGACAGTCTGTAAAAAGCGTTCTCGAATTCGACCCGCACATCCTCGAAAGATACGTCAACTTCCTCAACAATCCCGATGAGGAGACGGCTGTCGCGCAGTTCGGAGACAACGACAAATATTTCGGAGTCACCCTTCTCATGATCACGATGCCTGGACTTCCGATGTTCGGACACGGCCAGATCGAAGGTTTTTCCGAAAAATACGGTATGGAATACCGCCGCGCCTACAAAAACGAGAGTGTCAATCAGGCGCTTGTGGAGCGGCATGAGCGCGAGATATTCCCGCTTCTGCACCTGCGCCATCTTTTCGCCCACGTCGATGACTTCCACTTCTACGATTTCTACAGATCCGACGGCACAGTCGACGAGAACGTTTTCGCGTATTCGAACGGCTGGGGAGAAAGCAAAGTTCTTGTTTTCTACCACAACAGATTTGCGGAAACTTCAGGCTGGATCAAGCAGAGCTGCGCTTGGCTCGATAAAGGGAGCGGCGAATTAAGGAGAATAAACCTCGATTTCGCCCTCGGTCTCAGAAGGGAAAAAGGAACTTTCGTCCGATTCAAAGAACTCATTTCAGGGCGCGAGTACACTTTAAGCACCGAAGATATTTTCGAACACGGTTTCTATATTCATCTCAAAGCTTACGAATACCGTGTTTTCACCGATTTCAAAGTAGTCAGCAACATAAACGAAGACAAAGAGGAAAAGATGGACTTCCAGCTTTACATCGACGCTTTCAACAGCGAAGTCGTTCCGGCACTCGGCTGCACAGAACCGATAGCTGTGGCACTTGCCGCGGCAACTTCCGCAAAACTTCTGGGCAGACCGGTAGAAAGAGCAGAAATCGCCCTCAGCGGCAACATCATGAAAAACGGTTTAGGTGTCGGAATTCCGGGAACAGGCATGGTCGGGCTTCCGATAGCGGCTGCGCTCGGGATCAAGGGCGGAGATCCCTCAAAAGAGCTTGAAGTGCTGAGCGGAGTTACAAAAGAACACATCGCCGCTGCCAAAGAGATGGTCAAAAAAGGGGAAATCGCCGTTTCGATGAAGGAAAAAGTCGATAAACTCTACATCGAAGCAATCTGTTTCAGCGGCAAAGAGTGTGCGAGAACCGTTATCTGCGGAAGCCACACGAATATCGTTCTCACCGAACTCAACGGAAAAATAATCTCGCAGAAATCGTGCAACGCCTTCTCGTTCGACTGGAACGAAAACAGCCAGAAAACTCAGGAATACCACATGACAGTCGAAGGGATCTGGAATTTCATCAACAAAGTTCCGCTTGAAAAGATCCGTTATGTCCTCGAAGGTGCCGAAATGAACAAAAAGATCGCTCTCGAAGGCCTGAGCGGCGACTACGGCCTGCGTGTCGGAAAAACGCTGAGACTCAATGTCAAAAAAGGCATTCTGTGCGACGATCTTGCAAACTACGCGATGGCTCTGACCGCTGCGGCAAGCGACGCGAGAATGGCGGGCTGCACGCTTTCAGTCATGAGCAATTCAGGGAGCGGAAATCAGGGGATCACAGTTATGATGCCGATAGTAGCGACTGCTGAAAGACTCGGTTCAAGCGAGGAAAAACTCATCCGCGCACTTTATCTCGGCAACCTGATAGCGATACACCTCAAAGAATTCATGTCCAAACTTTCGGCTCTATGCGGCACAGTCACAGCTTCGACCGGAGCCGCATGCGGGATCACATACCTTCTGGGCGGAAATTTAACGCAGATAAACTACGCGATCAAAAACATGATAGGAAACATCTCCGGCATGATCTGCGACGGCGCGAAGGCTGGATGCGCACTTAAAGTCTCGACGACGATCAACGCGGCACTTCAGAGCGCGCTTTTGGCTATTGAAAACATCGAGATATCAGAAACAGACGGAATAATCGAGCGCGACATCGAAAAAACGATCAAAAATCTGGCAACTGTCGCTTCTGAAGGAATGGAAAAAACCGACGAAGTAATTCTTGATATTATGACGTGTAAATAGAGGCAGAAAATGATCGAAAATATCCGCGAGCATCTTGAAGAGATAGAAAAACGGGAACTTTCGTGGGCTGCGGCGCTCAGTTCGCAGTCGAAAGGAAGAGTGCGCGAAGAGGAACCCTGCAGCATCCGCCCGGCGTTTCAGCACGACCGCGACAGGATCGTCCACACCAAGGCTTTCCGCAGATTGGGCGACAAGACCCAGGTCTTCCTTTCGCCGAAAGGGAGCAACTACAGCAACCGCCTCACCCACACGCTTGAAGTCTCGCAGATAGGCAGGACCGTGGCAAAGGCGCTTCTTCTCAACGAATCGCTGACAGAGGCGATAGGTCTCGGCCACGATCTCGGGCACACTCCTTTCGGTCATTCGGGCGAAAGAGCTCTCAACGCCCTTCTCAAAAACGGATTCCGACACGAACAGCAGAGCCTCAGAGTCGTCGATTTCCTCGCGAAAAACGGTCAGGGGCTCAATCTGACGCACGAAGTCCGCAACGGGATCGTACTTCATTCCAAAGGGAAAGGGCCGCTCATCAAAAAAACGGGCATTCCGGAAACTCTCGAAGGGCAGATCATCCGTTTTGCCGATATCATCGCCTACTTGAACCACGATATCGACGATGCCGTCCGCGGCGGATTCCTCGACATCAAAGACGTTCCGCACAAGGATATTTTGGGCGAAAGAGGCTCACAGCGCATCAACGCGATGACGACAGACCTCATCTACAACAGCTACGAAGCGATCTCGGCACACGAGAAGATCATCCGCTTTTCAGACAAAATGGCGGAGATCATCGGCGATTTGAGAGAGTTCATGTTCAAAAACGTCTACGAACTTCCCGCGATAAGAAAGGAATTCGCGAAAGCCGAGCAGATAATCAACGTCCTTTTCAAGCATTTTCAGGAAAATTACGAACTCATCGTCAATTCAAACTTTATACCCGTTTCCGAAGACAAGGAAACGACGATAGCGGACTTCATCGCGAGCCTCACCGACTCTTACGCGATCCACCTCTACAACAATTTTTTCATTCCGAAAACACTGAGTTTTCCTGAGATTTAAAACGAAAAAGAGTTTCGCTGGCTGGTTTTCCGCAAACAAATGTAGATCAGTATATAAATCGCATATCGAAATTACCTTGACTTTGTGTCAAAACCGCCAAAAAAACACCTTGACTTTGTGCTATAATGCTCAAGCATTTCCGGACAGAAAAATATCTTCTTAAGATTTAGTCAATGTTTCTCACACAGCGGACTTCTCCGGAAGTATCTCCGTTTACATTTCTCGCCTCAATCATTGAGAAATTGAACAGAACAAAAGCATAGCCTACCTTATCCGAGACAAAAGAAGATGACCACATAAAAGTTTCGTAATCTTCTGCAGCATCGGGGCAGGTACAGTCTGCCATGCAGCTTTCGGAAAGACATCCGCTTTTTTCACTTACTTTGCACTTGCCGTCAGGTTTAATATTTTCACATATTTTCAACCAGAACCACCATGTTCTCAGTTCATCAACAGTCGGAAGTCTCCAATCTGTATAACCGGCATTACGGAGTTCCGAACAGTATTGCTTTGCCGCTTTCCAGGACATATTGGAAGAATTCAATGAAGACCACATCAGGTTTGAAGAAGAGTCCTGACAGACAGAAATCGGAACCCACCCTGTGTATGTACAATTTTCAGGTCTACCACACGAGGATCCTCCGTTGGAAAAATACCCGTCAGCACATCCGCATGTATATTTTGAATAATTCAATGTTTCACAGCTTCCGTCAGAGCCTGCGACACTTTTGCACGGGTCATCGTCACACAAGTTTACACATGCTCCGCCATAATTATAGAAACTTCCTTCCTCGCATTGGCAGTGAGTCGAATCAGTGCTGTATCCTACACAAACGCCTGTCGAATGTTTGACAGACTTGCAATCATTGTCACAAACCAATTCTACACATTTTGAATCTTCCCATGCATAACCGTCAAGACAGTTACAGCCGCCCTCTTTCAAATTAAGTTCCGAAAATGATTTGCACTCTTTTCCGTTCCAAATCTCTTTTCCGGCTTTGCACGGACTGGAAGCCACGCACTGTACTTCGAAAAGCGCCTCTTTTTTCTGATATTCAGAATAAATATTCCGTGACACCAATGCTTCGGCAGGATTTGAAACCGAAGTTGTTGATGTCCACAAGTAATGGCTGCCGTCATTCAAGGCAGAGTTGACCTCGTTTCTGTTCGGGAGTCTCCAGTCCGATATTCCGGCATAAGTCAGATTTTCGCAGTAATCAAGCGCACCCTGCCAGTTCTTACCTGAGTTGACTGTATTTTTGAAAACAAGGTTATTTGAAAGATCCAGCAAAATCTCATAATCATCATTTTTAATAACTTTCCTCAAGCAGTCAGCCGGCTTCTTCGCTGTTCTGAGACATCTGACAGAAGCAGCCTCCGGCATATAACCGCCGCCGATATCGCTTACCATATAACTTTGATAGAGACCGCTTTTGAAATCGACACCACCCATATATGTTTCTCTATGCTGGAAACCTGCCGTCATTCCGTATTCATTGGAATAAAAAAATTCCGGCAAAGTATCCGGAAAATAAGTTTCGTTTATAGCCGGATTATAACGTCCGGAATCAATTATTGTCATTTGTTCAGAAGGTTTCGGAAGACGCCAGTCAGAATGACCGCCTATTCCAAAATACGATTCACAATATGTAGAAGCCGAATCAAAACTGCCATACCTGACCGGAATAACTTTCTTCTGCCATTCAAGCCCGGAATTGTTGTCAATGACTGTTTCTCCGTTGTTATACTGTTTGATTGTATAATTTATCGGCTCGCATTTTCCTGCTTTCGCATACTGCGCATCCTGCCCGTAAAAAGGTTCTCCATCTTTAGGACATGGAATTTCCTTTTCCATATCGTAGCATTTCGTCTGACCGGTGCAGACTGCACCGTAAATGTCTTTTATTTTTATCGAAAGACACCCCTCCTCCTTGCCGAACCATGCGTAACCCTTTTCACACCCGCAGACGTAATCTATATTTCCAATCGCGATGCATTCTCCGTTTGAATTTTCAACATTTTTACAAGGATTGCTTTCACAGGAATCGAGTTCAGGTTCTGTATCTTCGTCTTCGTCATCAACAAATTCTTCATCATCTATAACATCCTCATCCCCGTCCGGCAGAACCGCCGCGGAATCATCGTCTGAGAGGGATTTCACAGTGTTACTGCACGAAATAAAAAGGAAAATCAGCATGATGGAGAAAAGAGTTTTCATGACGGAACCTCCTATTCAATATTTCTTACGCATTGAACCATTCCGCTGTCATTCATCTTATCAGCAGACAATATTGACTCGACAGGCACTAAAAACAACACAAAAGCTTGTTCCGGAAGATCAGAACGGACGGATGAAGACCATTTAAAATCATGGTGCAACAAGTATTCTTCATCCGAATAATCAGTTGATCTGCAGTTCTCGAGGCAGTTTTCTGACAAGCAGCCCTCTTTTTCACTGACTTTACACAGCCCGTTCGTTTTGACATTATCAGAATAAGATACGATTGTTCTAAGTTCGTCAATGTCAGGAAGTCTCCAGTTTGTATAGCCTAAATAGTCAAGATCTTCGCAGTATTTTTTTGCTTTTTCCCACTTCATACGCCGTTGTGCCGGTATCGCCCACATGAACTTTTGTGAAGAATTTATGCAGGGAAATCTGTTACTGACATTGCAATCTTCCACTGGCAGACACTGATTGTCAGAGTTGAAATAACCGTGCTTACAGCCGCAGGTATATTCGTAAAAACTGGTTGCCACGCATGTCCCGTCACCACCTTCCAAACCTTCACATTTTTCGCACGGGGTCATGCATCCGCTGCTGATGTGGAAATAACCTTCTTCACACTGGCAGTAGGACTCATTCATAACATTATCGGTCTCACACTTTCCCGTAGAAAGTTCGGCATCAACGCACATATCCTCAGTACACTGTTCCACACACAAGAAAGAATCGTCAATTCCATATCCGTCAATGCAGGTACAGCCGTCTTCTTTCAACAAAAGTTCCGCATAAGAAGCGCATTTTTCGCCGGTCCAGAGATGACCATCGCCGCACGGATTGGATGCGACGCACGCGACATTCATCGTATTCTTTTTACTTTCAATCACAGAATAGACAGATTGCCCGTTTGTCCAGGCGGAAGAGGGACTTCCTTCGACAGTGGAGGAAGACCATAAACCGCTGGTGCTGTAAAGTGTTGCAACTTCATTTTTGTTCGGCAGCCTCCAGTCGGAGATCCCTGCGTAAGTCAGATGCTCGCAGTAGTAGAGCGCGTCTCCCCAGTTTTTGCCTGAAACAGGTTCTTCCTGAAGAACAAGTCCATGCTGGACATCGTTTCGGATTTTGTAGTTCTCTCCTGAAAAAACACGGAGGTTGTAACAGTGACTCTTTCGGTTTTCAGCTTTCCTGACGCACCTGAACCATGTATTTTCTCTCGGTGTACTTTGGGAATTTCCTGCAATACCGTTCTTAAAATCGATAAAGTGATAGTAAGTCACAGATGAATGACCTGACGGCTGACGACTGATATAGGTGAAAAAATATTCAGGCAGGGTATCGGGGAAATAGGTCTTGTCTATCGCCGGATTTGAGTACCCGATATCGACCAGCGACAAGAGCTCGGAATCAGTCGGATTTTTCCAGTCATAGTAACCTCCGAGCGGCGTTATGGAACTGCAATGTTTTTCAGCATATTGATCCCAGTTATATTCGTGTTGTTCAAGCGAGCTTTTTCTCTGCCACTCAAGCCCGGTGTTGTTGTCAACGACTGTTTCTCCGTCGTCATACTGTTTTATCGTGTAGCTTCTCGGAATACATTTTCCCTGCTTTGCGTACTGCGCGTCCTGCCCGTAAAAAGTTTCGCCCTCTTTCGGACATTCTATCTCCTGCTTCATGTCGTAGCATTTCGTCTGACCGGTGCAGACCGTGCCGTAAAAGCTTGTCACGGGGAGGCATTTCTGCTCGCTGCTGAACCAGACATAACTACTTTTGCACTCGCAGGCATAACCATTTTTCCCGTATGAAAAACACTTTTCCGTCGAATTTTCAACACCTTTACAAGGTTCGTCTTCGCAGGGATTTGGCTCTGGTTCAATATCCTCGTCCTCTTCAGGCTCATCGGAATCCTTGTCAGGCTTTGTGTCAGGCTCGTCATCGTCAACAAATTCTTCATCATCTATAACATCCTCATCCCCGTCCGGCAGAACCGCCGCGGAATCATCGTCTGAGAGGGATTTCACAGTGTTACTGCACGAAATAAAAAGGAAAATCAGCAGGATCTGAAAAAATATTTTCATAAAAACCTCCTATTCAATATTCCTTACGCAGCGGACATTGAAAGTGCCTGAATTTATTTCTGCATAACCGAGTTCGCCTTTCAGATTTAGCGTGATCACTTTTTCATCAACCATGGCGTAAGGCTCATTCATATATTCTGCGTCAAGAATAAATGTTGTAGATGAAATAAATTCACCGTTCTCAGGCACATCAAAAAAGTCTGAAAAAGATTCGTTGTTGTCAAAACCTGTAAGTGATGCGAGTTCATTTTTGTTCGGCAGTCTCCAGTCGGAAAATCCGGCATAAGTCAGATCCTCACAGTATGCCTCAGCATTTGACAACTTTTCATTTTCCATTTTGTTGAAGCCTTTCTGCCACATACGTCCTGTCGACAAATCGGTGACAACTTCGTCGCCTCCGGTTTCCGGTTTTTCAAATTCCGCTCTAGGAAGTATGCCGCCGCGGACACACATCGCATTGTAGATGTCCGCTTTTGACGGGTGGGGAAAAACATAGCTGCGCTGCGGGCTGAAGACCCAGGCTTTTTCCGTATCATCCGCGTAAAGTTTCGATGTCCAGAGATTGTTCCCTGCCGCAAAAGAAGGAAATACACTTCCGAAATAAAGTTCGTTCACAAGCAGCTGCGGCTCGTTTTCGAACGCATCCTGCGTATAATCATATGCACCGTGGTCAACGATAGTCAGTATCTCAAGAGGCTCCGGCAGACGCCAGTCGGTAAAGCCTGCGTACTCCAGATTTTCGCAGTAGGAAAGCGCGTCGTTCCAAGTGTAAGTTTTTTCCGATACCGCATGCTGCCACTCAAGTTTTGTGTTGTTGTCAACAACGATTTCCTGATTTGAAACTGTTTTGAGCTCAAAATCCTGTGCTTTGCAAACCGAAAATTCAGCCAGCGCAACAGATTCATTACCGGTGCAGATGTTTCCGAGAGTTGAAACTCCAGTCGCAAAAGGTTCGCACTTTCCGCTCTTCCAAGCATATCCCTCATTGCAGCCGCAGAAGTAAAGACTGGAATTTACGGCGGTGCAGTTTTTGTCGGAGTTTGCTATTTCTGAGCACGGATTCATTTCACACGGGTTCACGCACTTGCTGCCGTTCCAGAAATATCCTTCAAGACACTGGCATTCATAAGCCGATTCCGTTTTCGGAACGCAGATACCGGTTGAATTCGCGACTTCGCACGATCCATATTTGCACGGATCGGGAACACATTCGGAATCTTTAAGGAAAAATCCTTCATCGCAGACATCCGATCTCACACAGCGGACGTTTCTCATGTAATAATAATTTGATTCGACCTTGCCGATATCTACTATTTTTCCGTCAAATGACAGGATTGTTGATACTGTGGAATTGCGCGGAGAAGTCGAGGTGAAAAAATAATATGAAGCTGCATTTTCTTCTATGATCTCCGGGAAATCCGAAGCCGGATCATATGCTTCATAGTCTATCAGCGAGAGAAGCTCGTTTCTGTTCGGAACTCTCCAGTCGGAATAGCCGGCGTAAACCAGATTTTCGCAGTAGTTGAGAGCCTGTTTCCACTCTCCTTTAAGAACATGATCTTTCTGCCACATAAATCCTGTCGCCGAATCGGTGACAACTTCGTCCCCGTTTACCGTCAAAGTTTCAAAAACCGGTTTCGGGAATTTTTCTCCGCGTACGCACCTTACACCGTTCTTCTGGCTCTTGGAGCTTAAATATGGTGTTCCTTCCGAGCCTCCCATAACGTTGTTGCTGAAAGCCCATGCTTTCTCATCATCATACGAATCGGAAGACCATAAATACGAATATGAGAACGAAAATCCCTGAAAATATATCTGGTGAAGAGGGTAACCGTCCGACTCACTCTTATCGTATATTGAAAAAAATTCATGCATCGTCGGAAGGCGCCAGTCACTTTTCCCTGCATAAGTCAGATTTTCGCAGAAATCATCTGCCTCTTCCCATATTTTGCCTTCGAAAAATTTCTGAGCCCATTCAAGATTTGTGTTTCTGACAAGAACAGTCGGTTCCTCCGGAAATCCACTGTTTATTGCAAAATCATGCGGAGCACAGGCTCCGGCATCCGCATACTGCGCGTCCTGCCCGTAAAAATCACCGCCGGAAGCGGGACATTCTATTTTTTCACTGTTGTTGGAACATTTATATACTCCGGTGCAGATGTTTCCGAAAGCAGGTTTTTCAGCTATGCAGCCGCGTTTTTCGCCCCACCAGTAATAGCCTTCATCGCATCCGCAGGTATAGTTGTAAGCCCCTATCGGGAAACATTCTTCTGTCGAGTGCGGCATATTTTTACATGATTCTGAATCACAAAGATTGACGCATTCACTTCCGTTCCAGAAATAAGTTTCGGCACATTTGAAACAGCAGTCTTCGGTGCACCTTGTTTCAGAATCATGCCACGTCGCTGTAGTCGAAGGGAACCAGTTTTCACCGTCTTCCGTCATCTGCGTGATGCTCGAGGCAATGTTCCAGACTGCATGTTCCGGCAGACCGGTGCATTCCGCTGTTCTTGAATCCAGACATTTTCGTTTAACGTGACTCCAACTGTAATTCTCAAGACATTCGCAGTGATATCCGTAATATCCTGTTTCTTCGTAGACACATACACCTGTCGAATTTTCTACATCTTCGCAAGGTTTTTCTGCACAATGCCCGCGTCTTTCAGGCAGAATAAGATCAAAATCTTCACCGGGCTCTGTGTCGCTGTCTTCATCATCTTCTACAGGTTCATCATCATCTACAACATCTTCATCATCCATAATATCCTCATCGCCGTCCGGCACAACCGCCGCCACATCATCGTCAACAGGCGTTTTTGAACCGCCGCTGCACGAGATAAAAAGGAAAATCAGCAGAAAGGAAAAAAGAGTTTTCATAACGTGACCTCACGAAAATTAAACAAAAGCGGTGATATTATAGTGATGTTGTAATTAAAAGAAAGAGGAATTTTAAGTATTTTGGCTTATTTAAGCACTTTAAGGTCAAGTCCGCCGGGATACATGTAACTTACATCCATTCCCCAGCCGTAGACGAGTATTCCGCATGAGCCGTTGCAGCTCAGGTGGTGGCGCATGAACCACGAATCAAGCTCGAAAATGTAGTAGACTTTGTCGCTGCCGTAGACCGCGCCCTGCATCTCACCGTCCATTGCTGGTACCGGGGTTTCGCCGTCAAGCAGTATCTCAACTCCCGGATCAGTGATGACTTCGACGAAATTTGCGTTTCCGCCGTCGGTTTCGGTGTCTTCGACAGAGTATGCGAAGAAATAGTATTCGTTTCTGAACTGTTCTACAGGCGGGATTATGGTCATTGCGGGATCGCCGAAGCAGTATGAATGCGAAGAACCGGGAGAATCGTCGCGGCAGTCGCTGCTGATATCCTCGGAACCGCTTAAATACTGCGTGACCTGCACAGGTTTGTCCGCTTCGACAAATGATGTTCCGGAAGTGAACCAGCTTCCGCCGTCATCAATGTAGTTGAGCTCGTATTCAAAGAACTGACCTGCGTTGAGTGTAACAGTTTTTTCAGTGCCGCTTGTATATTCCTCGTCCTTTATTTTGATTGAAACATTCGTTTCGTCTACAGCCGCAACGACACGGACAAAATCGCGGGCATAACTTCTCGGTTTCGTTTTGACGACGGCATAGCGCGTTCCCCAGCGGTCAACCGGAAGGAGCTGGTGTTCAAGATGATCGCAGTAGCCTCTGTCTTTTGGTATGTCAGCGCATCCATGACCAGCAAAAACTGCAACAGGAGCGCACTTCGAATACGGGTTTTTGCACGCGATCTTAGTTCCGGTAAAGTCGGCGCCGTTCGTGGTCGTAACGATGTTGAGGACCTCGCCCTGCGTGATCTCGACCGTCATCGGAACACCTTTTGCCGTTCCAGGGATCTTTCCGGCAGGCGCGATGTCGGCAGTCGGCGTGATTTCAAGTTCGACCGGCATATCGTAAGCGCCGATGATAGTGAAATAGCCGGGGCCGTCGCCGTCGACTCCCGTTTCGTCGGGATAGCTTGCGATAATGTAGTCAGAACCGAGCTTTGTCGAAGGAAGGACAAGCGAAGCATCGTTAGAATGAAGGTTATAAAACGGGTTGAACTGATAAACAATTATCGGAAGATCCGATTTTATGTGGTAACTGAGAAAACTTGCGGCAGTGCCGATAAGCATCCTGTCCTCTTTTTTCGGTGTTACGACTATCGTTTCCTGCGGATTTACTGTGATTACAAAAGAGGAATCGTGGTCTTTGCACTCCATGTCGTCGTATTCCATGCCCAGAAACGATTTTGTGACTTTGTAACAGTATTCAAAATTCTCGATTTGTGTCTCCGTTCCGTCTTCCAGAGTCTTGAAAAACTCGATTGTAGCGGTTTTGTCAGGATTTGAATTGGCCAGAGCGACTGAAAAAGACTCCTTGCTCGTGATTTTTTCGTTTTTCCTGCCGTTGTAGAGTTTTGCAGTGTAAAAATCGCAGCCGAGATAGCTTACTCCGGCCGAAGAGCAGGCGTCAGCTTCACATTTTCCGTAAACGCATGTTTTGCTCTCACCGCACTTTTCTACCGGTGTAGGATCGACACCAGAACCGTCCTCCTTGCACTGGAAAACGCTGTTAGGATCGCTTGCGTCGCACATTTTCATTCCGGGATTGCAGTTTGTTGCGACCGGCGTCGTATCAGTATCCGGCTGCTCCTGACTGCTGCTGTTGTTGTCATCATCGGGCACGCTGCTCTCGTTGTCATTGCCCGGATTGATTTCCGAATCGTTTGTTTCTTGATTTCCGTTGTCAGAAATTTCGCCGTTCTCGCTGTCGGGAAGCGAAATCTCTTCTTCATCTTCGTCGGATGCCGCGCATCCTGCAAATGCGAACACTAGAGCCAAAATAAACAGGAAAACGCCCGCTTTTTTCATAATTCACCTCTCTCTAACTGCTTAAAAGCACTGTTTTTTCAATAGTTACCAACAAAATAACGCAGTATTTTAAAGATTTCCGCATTAAAAACAACTTTTGGTGGCCTTGCTACCGAGGAGTTGATGCAAATTACGATAATAAAATTTCACCTAAAACTTGTTTTCCGTTTGTTTATGTGCTACAAGAAAACGCTTTAATCGTGATTAACGGAGTAAAATATGGCAAAAACGGCAATAAATCGTAAAAAAGCGGCTAAGGAATTTACTGAAAGATGGCAAGGCAAAGGCTACGAAAAGGGTGAAAGCCAACTTTTTTGGATTGATTTACTGGAGCATGTTTACAACGTCGAAAACATTAGTGATTTCATAATTTTTGAAGACAAAGTCCATATTGATCATACGAGTTTTATTGATGCCTATATTCCTTCGACTCACGTTATGATCGAGCAGAAAAGTCTCGACAAGGATTTGCGCAAGCCTATAAAACAAAGCGATGGCACTCTTCTTACGCCGTTCCAGCAGGCGAAAAGATATGTGACGAAACTTCCGCTTTCGCAGCATCCACGCTGGATAATCACCTGCAATTTTCAGGAATTTCTGATTTACGACATGGAAAAGCCGCAAGGCAAGCCTGTTCAGGTTATGCTTAAGGATTTACCTGATAAATTCGAATGTTTGCAGTTTATGATCGATACAAAAAAAACTTCGGTTTCACCTGAAGAACAGGTTTCGTTAAAAGCAGGAGAACTTGTCGGAAAACTCTACGATGCGCTCATCAAGGAATATATAAATCCCGATGAAAACAGCTTTAGAAGCCTGAATATTCTGTGCGTCCGCATCGTTTTCTGCCTTTACGCCGAAGATGCAGGGCTTTTCGAAACCAGAACGAGTTTTGAGGATTATATAAAATCGTTCAATCTGCCTGACCTAAGACTTGGAATCATCAATCTTTTTAAGGCATTGAATACAAAACCGGAAGACCGTGACAAATATGATACTAAAATCAATTCATTCCCTTACGTAAACGGCGGTTTGTTTGCTGATGATACTATTGAAATTCCTAATTTTACTAAAGAAATTGTGGATATTTTAGTGAATTACTGCGCTCCTTTCGATTGGTCAAAAATTTCGCCCACGATTTTCGGAGCTGTTTTTGAATCGACTTTGAACCCCGAAACACGGCGCAAAGGCGGAATGCACTACACCTCGATTGCAAATATTCACAAAGTGATTGATCCTCTGTTTCTGAATGATTTGCGTGCAGAATTTAAAAAAATCGTAGAGACGTCCCATGGTACGTCTCAAAAGATAAAACTAGAGCAATTCCGCAATAAAATCGCGAATTTGAAATTTCTCGATCCGGCCTGCGGAAGTGGCAATTTCTTGACTGAGACCTATATTTCGCTGCGCCGGTTGGAAAATGAAATCCTTAAAAAGATTCACGGAACCCAGCAGCTTCTTGGCAGTGATTTTTCACCTATAAAAGTCAAAATTTCGCAGTTTTATGGCATTGAAATCAACGATTTTGCCGTAACTGTAGCCAAAACAGCTCTTTGGATCGCAGAATCGCAGATGATGAAAGAAACAGAGGAAATTGTTGATGAAGACCTCGATTTCTTGCCGCTTTCTACAAGCGCGACAATAGTTGAAGGAAACGCTCTCAGAATGGATTGGAGATATTTGTGCGAAGAAGAAAAAATTCCCACGATAAAGGCGAAAAAGACCAATCTTATTTATGAAGTGCATGAGCGCGAAGAAAAATACGAAACGATAAACCTTATCACGGATGAAATAAACGTTGGAAAGCCGCAACAGAAAAAGACTGAAAATCATTACGATTACATCATGGGAAACCCGCCGTTTGTAGGTTATTCCTATCAGTCGAAAGAACAGAAAAATGATATTTTTGCAACCTGCTGCAACAAAAACGGTGTTTTTTACAAGGGTGTCGGAAAAATCGACTATGTTGCCGGATGGTATTTTAAAACGGCTGGAATTATCCAGGGAACTGACACAAAAGCCGCTTTTGTATCTACAAATTCGATTACGCAGGGAGAACAGGTCGCTGCACTTTGGAAGCCGCTTTTCAGCGATTATAATATCAAAATTGACTTTGCATGGCAGACATTCAAATGGGCGAATGAGACTTCAGACAAAAAGAATATGGCGGCAGTTCACTGCGTTATTGTGGGGTTTTCCTGTCGGAACCATGTCTGCCTACCCGCAAAGAACCGTCATTCTGAGCATAGCGAAGAATCTCAGAGATGTTTCGCAGGCGCTCAACATGACGAAAAGCGGATTTTCAACGCTGACGGCTCTGTCATCGAGGCAAAGAATATAAACGGATATCTGCTTGATGCGCCGAATATCTGGGTCGAAAGCCGCGCAAAATCATTGTGTGATGTACCGCAGATGACTACGGGAAACCGTCCAGCCGACGGCGGCAATCTTATTATCGAGAATAACGATTACGAAAATTTCATCAAAAAGGAACCAAATGCAAAAAAATATATAAAAAAACTTTTAGGATCAGAAGAATTCATAAACAACAAAATCCGATGGTGTTTGTGGCTGGTTAATGCGACTCCTGCCGAAATAAAGAGAATGCCAGAAGTATACAAGCGTGTCCAGCAGTGCAAGGCTGCGCGGGAAGTTTCTCCAGATGCAGGAAGAAGAAAACTTGCCGAAACTCCGGCACTTTTTCGAGAGATAAACAATCCTGAAACTTTTCTTCTTGTTCCAAAAGTCAGTTCTGAAAGAAGGTTGTATATTCCTATAGGATTCTTCGACAGTGAAATCATTTCAACAGATTTAAATTTCATTGTTTCCGATGCTACGCTTTATCATTTTGGTGTGCTGACATCATCGGTTCACAATGCATGGATGCGTGCTGTCTGCGGAAGATTGAAAAGCGATTACCGGTATTCAAAGGATATTGTTTATAACAATTTTCCGTGGCCTGACCTCACCTCTCAATCCCCTCTCCATAATGGCGAGGGGAAGCGGAAAAATCGCTCTCTCAATGGAGATTGGTCGGGGTGGATTGAGCAGACAGCGCAGGCTATTCTTGATGCCCGCGCCAAATATCCGGATTCATCTCTTGCCGACCTTTACGATGAAACCACGATGCCGCCTGACCTCAGAAAAGCCCACAAAGAAAACGACTGCGCCGTGATGTCGGCTTATGGTTTTAAGCCGAAAATGAGTGAAGCAGAGATTGTTGCCGAACTTTTCAAGATGTATGAAAAGCTGACGAAAAAGAAGTAGCCGGCGGTAGTGGCAGTGCCGTCAGTATGGAAAAATCACTTGATTATTTGCCGTTTTTTCTTAAAATACCGCGTTTTTAAGGTGAGGTGACCTATGAAAATGAGATTCTTGACACTTGTTCTGGTTGTTATCGCAGTTTCGTTTCAGGTAAGCTGTTCGACAATCGAAGCAAACGAAACACCGGCGAATCCTGAGTGG
>Ga0265299_10003094_pt1 | contig 16474 bp, 19 predicted proteins | sample AusTroGonzalo_MG_4_FD_193485 | JGI IMG/M metagenome (GOLD analysis project Ga0265299, IMG submission 193485) | Bovine rumen microbial communities from tropical cattle in Woodstock, Queensland, Australia - Gonzalo_02 | ecosystem: Host-associated > Mammals > Digestive system > Stomach > Rumen ... | reverse complement strand
AGACGTTCTTTATAAACACTTTCATTTTTTGAATAGTTTTCGCAATTGATCTCCTCCAAAAAAGTTTTTTTTAAAAACCCAAAGGAGTATTCTCGGATAATAGAATAAAGATTTTAATCCAATGTTTTTCACCAACGTGCTTTCACATAAATAGTCCTTTCGCTTTTCTTTTACCTCAGGCAACGAGGATCCAATAATATATGAGTCAGAGAACGAGGATGTACATTTATCAACTATTTTCTTGAAAAAGGCATTGAATTTTGATGGAGTTGGCAGACTATCTTTGAGACCTTTTCCAAACGTTTCCCGAAAGGATTTATCAGAAATAAACATATCTATCCGATTCAGAAAATCATCCTCATCAAGACATGTAACCTTTGCTGATGTCGAAAGGACTTCTTCTATTGCTTTTGTCTTTGCATATGAAATAACCGGCTTTGAATCAAATGCTGCATATTGACACATCAGACCTCCACCAATCGGGTATGTATTGACAATGATATCACTGTGGCACACCACTTGATAAATGTCTTTTCGAAATCCTATATAATGCCAAACATGTTCCAACCCCTCACTCTTAATAAACGACAACAAGTGATTTGCATCACCTCCACCAGCGCATAAACAAATGCAATTAGGATGTGTATTTAATACTTTTGCAATCAATTTGAGAAAGGTATCATCTTCATCATATATTTTATAAAGTGCACCTCCCCAAAAAATTATTACCTTGTCACGAGCATCTACTCCTTCAAAGCCCCTAAACTCAACATTATCAATATATGGATAATACGGCAACACGTATTCTTGAACATCCGACAGTCCTCTCTTTTGTATAGAAACCATCTTCCCATAATTCCTAAATTCAATATTATAATCCATTATCGAAACCCCTGACCAAAAAGTGTGATCCGTAATGTTGATATTTATTTTAATGAAATTTTTCGGTAAAGTAGCTAACGCTACTAATGCTGGAATAGACCACGGAAGTATATGACAAAGAACCTTTGTTGGAGCATACTCTATAATTGAATTATATATGAACAACACCTTGTCAGTATTCTTTTTAGAAGAAGGCACAATACACCAAGAAGCTTTGTCATATTGTTCAATATGCTGAAAAATTTCAGTACGTTTAAGATTAGTGTTTTCAGATATATATAAGAATTCTATACCATTTGCAATTAGAGCATCAACATATTGATTTGATAGTCCTCGCCTGTCCTTTGAAACAGCATCAAATAATACTACTCGATCAGTTTTCACTTGAGAATCCGTATCAGACAAACAAACATGTTTCGGCTTATGGAAAACTTTATTTAGACAGTTCTCAATAAGACCGTCAAAATAATACACACTCTGTTCATACAACAAATTAGACCGAACAATCATCCATCTAATTGATTGTTCAATGTTGTCGGATTCCACAGATTCCCGAATTTGTTTTTCTGAAACCTTTAATAAACGTAATAAAGAATCATAATCCATATTAATATCAGACTTTGTTTGGGAAATTTATCATTCTATTTCCCTCTTTTTCTTCATTATTAAACAAAACATACATTATGGACAATACCATAAAAACATCTGTAACAAAAGGACGTTGAAAAATATAGCCCAATATAACTAAAGCTGCAATCATTCTCTCTCTCAATGTAGATTTTGTCTTAGTGATCAAGATAATCAAAGAAAATAAATATATAGAGAACATTATTATTCCATAGTTGGTTATCAAATCCTTGTAGGATGCACCTCCTTTATTGTATAAAAGATTTGCTCCCGGTCCTAACCCTAAAAGGACATCAGGTGTTCTAATAAATTGTCTAAACCATTCATCATAACCTCCTACACTCCTTGAATTACCAAGCCATATGCCTTTTTCTATTGAAAACCTGTTAAACACCAAAATATCTGCTCCCGGAATGAATGATAAAGCATATATAACAATCACGACAAACAATAATACATATATTGCATTTTTTTTACGGAAAAGAAGAAGAGCACTCACAATAGAAACAACATAGAAGAACAGCGAGAAAGAGAAAAAACCAGCAATAAAAACAGGAATTAAAAACCTGTTCTTTTTAAAAGCGTATTTATTACTTGCAAGAATTATAGATGATATCGTACCCACGACCCCAGGCTCATCATAAATTCCATAAAAACGCATAATAATACCTCTTTCAGTCGGATCGCAAATCAAAAATAGGTAACGCAAATAAGAATAACCTTCCTTTTCTTTTAAAGAATTCAGCGGGACTATTGTTGAATATGGTAAATTTATCTTAAAAACAACAACTAATACGTAGATAAAAAGCGAAACCGACATACAAATGGCAAATATTTTAACAAACTTTTCAAAACATCTGCAAAAAAACGACTTGTTAATCAGAAATACTATTGGGATAAGCATTGTATAGAGCATTGACGGTTTTAATCCGTATCTAATTGCCACAAGGAAATAGAAAAAAGACAATAATATAAAACCACCCACATACTTCTGGCTTATTTTTGAAGAGTGAGTGATTGCAATTCCATAAAATAGAAAAACAGAAACAAGCCTTATCGGAGAGTGCCAAACAAAATATGGACTTGTCATAATAAACAAAACAATGGCAACGAACCATTCTTTTGTATTATCTATCTGATTGACTTTTGCTTTCATTATAATTATACTATAAACTTAAGCAATTATTATTAGGTGTATAATATTATTTGTTTTTCCTATTTAATCGTACTCGAACAATAGATACTAAATCCATTTTTTGATTCAGCCTGTATAAAACATAGATCCCTACAATAATCAACACCAAAACACCCGCCGCATATCCCCAATAGATGGGTAAGAATTTCTTTAAAACCACAACGACTACAATAGGAATATTTAATAGAGCAAAAAGTTTCCATAACGAAAAATCATATGAAATATTGAAAAGCTTTTTCGTAACTAATAATACTTGCAATAAATAAAGAGCATATGAAACCAACATTGCAATACCGAAACCTGTCAGCCCCCAATATTTATAAAACAATAGTTTTAGAGGTACGCCCCAAACATTTGCCACTAGTTCATTTAAAAAGAAATGCAATGGCTTTGCCTTAGCCAACAATGTATGTGATAACGCCCAACCCATCGCTTGAAATAGCGTGGCACCCATTGCCCAATACATCATATCTTCAATTGGCAGGAATTGATTACTATATAGCAAAATAATAACCGGTTTAGAAAACAATAAAAAAGTGATTACCAAAGGAGATAGCAGTAGCATAGTTAATTCAGCTTGGGTTCTTACCGCAATCCCCATTTCTTCATTATTTTTTGTAGCGGCCAACCTGGGGAAATAATCAGTTGAAATTGCAGCAAACACAAGACCCAAATACGTTGCAACTATACTTGTGCCGGCGCTGTAAAGACCGACTTCTTCAACACCTCCCGTGTTGCTGACATAGTTGCGAATAAGCCAAACAACAAGAACCGACAATAAATATTGCAGACTTAAAAAAAAACCCAATTTGATCATCTCGCGACCAATACTGAATGTCTCTTTCCACGTCATTTGCACTCTTTCAATACGCAACTGTCGTGAGAAATAACGAGATATAATAAGAGAAATCAACTCGCCCAAAACAATGGCAGCCACGATGGCCTTGATACCCCAAAAATAATATAAAGGTAAAGTAACTAAGGCGTTTAAAGATTGACCTATTAAATTAGCTCTCGCTAGTTTTTTTCTCTGCTGCATTCCTTGCAACAAGGCGAGCTCACCTCTATTTAATTGCTCGAGAAAAATCACAAGCGAAACGACGGCGAAAGCCCACACATAGTTAGAATTACCAAATGATGTCCGACTCCATACGGGAGATAAAGCCGCACAAATCAACATTCCAATTAAGCCTGTTATCCTAATCAGTCTGCGTTGTGCAGATATGTTTTTAGCAATTAATTCTTTGTTTCCCTCGCGATTAGCAGCCGCAATAGTCTTTACACTACTTTTATTCAGACCAAGATTTGTTGCAGCGGATATAGTTTCGGTAGTAGAATACAGAAGAGAATGGATGCCCATACCTGCTGGACCGATAAACAAGGCAACAAACTTACTCTTGACAATTTTAATAAGAATCTGGTACAACTGTACTCCTGAAAACAACACAGTTGCGCCAAAGCTACTTCTATAACGGCCACGCTCTTCAACTATTTTTTTTTCGTCTTTCATCTAGCTAAAAAAGTACAACATAAACTAATACTCATTGATTAATTCTACCACTCTTCTAACTTCTGTTATTGAAATTGCCGGACCGATAGGCAAACTCAACTCATGGTCAGCAATAAATTCAGTGTTTGGTAGACTCATCTGATGCCATTCCTTGTAGCACTCCTGCTTGTGAGGGGCAATAGGATAATGAATCACTGTGCCCACTCCGTTCTGCTCCAGATAATCATGCAAAGCATCACGTTTGCTTTCGCCAACAAGAATCGGGAACAGGTGGTAGGCATTCTGCTCATCAGGTAAGCGGTCGGGTAGAGTAATCAGAGGATTGTAGATATAGTCGTAGTAATAATTGGCCACCTGCTTGCGGTGAGCATTGTCCTCAACCAAATATTTCAGCTTCACATCGAGCACGGCTGCCTGAATCTCGTCCAAGCGGCTGTTGCGGCCTGTGTATTTGAACACGTACTTCTTCTGCGAGCCATAGTTAGCCAGCGTGCGGACAGCCTCAGCCAGCGCATCATCGCTGGTAGTTACAGCACCACCATCACCTAAAGCCCCCAAGTTCTTTCCCGGATAGAACGAATGACCTGCGGCATCACCAATCGAGCCAGTTGTTCGGCCATCAGTGTGCTTGCATCCATGTGCTTGTGCGTTATCCTCAACAAGCTTCAAATTATACTTCTTGCATAATTCACCAATCTTGTCGGTATAGGCATTACGGCCATAAAGGTGGACGATGCAAATGGCTTTGGTACGGGGGGTGATAGCTGCCTCAATCAAATCGTCATCTATCTCTAAGGTATTCAACTTGGGTTCCACCAAGATGGGTTTCAAGCCATTCTCGGTAATAGAAAGGATTGTGGCAATATAGGTGTTGGCTGGAACAATTACCTCGTCGCCAGGCTGCATTACGCCCAGTTCGATATAGGCACGGAAAATCCAAATCAGGGCATCCAAGCCGTTGGCACAGCCAATGCAATGCTTGGCACCGATGAAGTTGGCATAATTGGCTTCGAAGCGTTTGTTTTCCTCGCCCTGGAGGTACCAGCCGCCATTCACCACACGGGTGACGGCCTCGTTGATTTCAGCTCCATGAAGAGCCGTTACGTCTTTTAGACTCAAAAAAGGTATTTTCATTATTTCTGTATTATTTCTCGTTTAACCATTTCTCATAACCAATGCCTTTCCATGGCATGTTCCTATCAAAGCGATATGGCCAAGGATAATGGGCTTCGCCTGTTTCGCGGTCTTTCACTTCACGAATGTCTTTCACAGCTTTGGCTGGTGACCCCACAGCAACTGTATAATCAGCCACATCTTTTGACACCATGCTGCAAGCACCAATCAAGCAGTGCTGGCCAATTTTCACACCAGGCAGGAGCAGGCAATGAGTTGCAACAATGGAATAGTCACCCACCATAGGACCAACACAAATCTCCGAAGGTGGAGTCGGGTCGTTGGTGAATACTGTATAAGGATAAATCCAGCAATAACTTCCAATCTTCGATTCGTGACCAATATGCACATTGCTATGCATACGCACATAGTCTCCAAACGTGGAATGGCCTTGAATGTCGCTCAGTGTACCCACACTGCAATGCATACCCATACATGTCTTTTCACGGATAGTTACCCGATGACCCGTTTGCAAACCTTCACCAAACACATTATCGGCATAAATGATGGTATGGCTTCTAATCAATGAATCGACACCTATTACTGTTTTGGGATTGACATATGCATCGCCCTCAAAATAGTAAGCATTGAGCGGTTCACCTATTACGCAGTCGTTGCAGATTATTGTATTATCACCTATCTCTACATTATCGTAAATGATAGTGCGATCGCCAATTTTGACGTTATTTCCTATTTTGACCAAAGGGCTGATTATTACACCTTCGCCTGTGAATTTATCAAGTTTCATTTGTTTCTGAATTTTAGAAATTCCTGATAATCGCGAATATAATCTGATGCTAAGTAAACATCCGAGGCAAGTACCATGCAAACTGCACCAGAAGAAAAATCTTCCAAATCACGCCACATGCCTGATTTCACATACAAACCTTGATAAGGACGGTTGAGGAAGAACGAGCGTTTGCATTTACCATCGTCCAACGTCACAGTGAAGGACCCACTTGCCGCAATGATAAGCTGACTCAACTCTTTGTGAGCGTGAGATCCTCTATTTTCACCGCCTGGCACATCATAAAGGTAATAAACTCTCTTTACATCGAATGGCAGGGTTTTCCCATTTTCAACTACAGTAAGATTTCCTTTACGGTCGCTATGATGTCGGTCGAGTTCAATCATAGAACAATCAAAAACATTATATTTTGCCATCTTTCTTCAGTTTTAGAAAGTCATTATAATCACGGATATAATCAGACTCATTAAAGTGTTCAGAACCAAATTCTAAAGCAAGCGAGTTTGTGGAAAAATTGTTTATTACGCGCCATAGACCAGCAGGTACGTACAATCCATAATATGAGCGGTTCAAAATGAAGGTTTTTTTATTTTCACCGTCATCCACGACCACATCGAAAGCTCCCGATAAGGCCACAATAAATTCTTGGTTTTTCTGGAACGCATGTCCACCACGAGCTTCGCCGCCTGGAACATCGTAAATCCAGTATGTGCGTTTGATTTCGAATGGAATATGGTTGTTTTGTTCCGCAAAGGATAGATTACCCCTAGCATCAAGAAACTTCGGCAGTTCGATTATCTTTACATCGTTCATTGTTGCCATAACTAACGATTAGAGTACATGTTATCATAATACTTCTGGTACTCGCCAGAGGTTACATTATCCATCCATTTTTGGTTATCGAGATACCATTTCACAGTTTTCTCGATACCCTCCTCAAACTGGAGGCTCGGCTCCCAGCCCAACTCGCGCTGTAGCTTGGTGCTGTCAATAGCATAACGCATGTCGTGACCAGCGCGGTCGGTGACGTAGGTGATGAGGTCCATATCGGCACCTTCGGGGCGACCCAGCAGACGGTCGACGGTATTGATGACCACCTTGATGATGTCGATGTTTTTCCACTCGTTGAATCCACCGATGTTGTAAGTCTCTGCTATCTTGCCTTGATGGAAGATGAGGTCAATAGCCCTTGCATGGTCTTCCACATAGAGCCAGTCGCGCACGTTCTCGCCCTTGCCGTAGACGGGCAGTGGCTTGCGGTGACGGATATTGTTGATAAACAGCGGTATCAGTTTCTCGGGGAACTGGTAGGGGCCGTAGTTGTTTGAGCAGTTGGTGACGATGGTAGGCATTCCAAACGTGTCATGGAAAGCACGCACAAAGTGGTCTGAAGAAGCCTTGGCTGCACTGTATGGGCTGTGAGGCTGGTACTTCAAGTCTTCGGTGAAAAATTTCTCACCGTAAGCCAAATGGTGCTCACCCGAAGAGGCTTTGGTGGTGAAAGGAGGCTTGATGCCCTCGGGGTGGGTCATCTCCAGTGCGCCATACACCTCGTCGGTGGAAATGTGGTAGAATCTCTTGCCATCAAACTTCTCGGGCAGGCTCTCCCAGTAGGCTTTAGCGGCCTGCAGGAGGCTCAGCGTACCCATCACATTGGTCTGGGCGAAAGTGAAGGGATCTTTGATGGAGCGGTCCACGTGGCTCTCGGCAGCGAGATGGATGATCCCATCGACCTGCTCGTCTTGCATCAGTTTATAGACACCGTCAAAGTCGCAAATGTCCATGCGGATAAACTTGTAGTTGGGCTTGTCTTCGATGTCCTTCAGGTTGGCCAAATTTCCAGCGTAGGTCAACTTATCGAGGTTAATAATTTTATATTGAGGGTACTTATTGACGAACAGCCGTACCACATGGCTTCCGATGAAACCGGCTCCACCGGTGATGATGATATTACGTTTCATATTCTCATACTTTTAAATTTTTAACACAGGTTTTTAGTGAATCGGTCCAATATGGCACTTTAACACCAAAAGTGTCTTTGGTTTTAGTCTTATCCAAAACTGAGAAGGCTGGGCGTTTCACGGGGCTTGGGAATTCGTTGCTATGACAGGGTTGAATGTTGCATGTGGTTTGATTGCTATATTCAGCAATCATCTTTGTGAAGTCGAACCAACTACATACTCCTTCATTGCTGTAATGATATATTCCTTTTTTCTGATAGTTTAGAGTTGATTGTTTAGCGTTTAGAGACAGTTTATAGTCTTCAAGTATGGTGGTAATTGCTTGCGCCAAATCGTATGCATAAGTAGGTGTTCCTACTTGGTCGAAAACCACTTTCAGCTGCGGTTTGGCGGCAGTCAAATTGAGCATAGTCTTGACAAAATTCTTACCGAACTCGCTGTAGAGCCATGCTGTACGGATTATTACATGATTGCATCCGACTTGTTGTATTGCCTGTTCGCCATGCAATTTGGTCAAGCCATACACTCCAGTAGGCGTTCCCTTTTGGTCTTCCTTGCAAGGGGTGTTGTATGGGTCGCCACCAAACACATAGTCAGTGCTGATATGTACAAGCAAGCCATTCACTTCCTTCATGGCTATAGCCAAATTCTCAGGTGATTTTGCATTCAACAGTTCTGCCAGTTCCTGATTGTCTTCAGCAGCATCGACATTGGTATAGGCTGCGCAGTTCACAATAACCTTAACATCTTTTTCCTTCACCATCTTGCGAATGGCATCAAGGTCAGTAATGTCAAGTTTGATTGTATTGGTATCAACATCTTCACCTGCTAATTTATGGAGCATATTGATAGACTCAGGTTGCTCGTCACAAACATCGGTGAAGATATAACTATCTGTTGAGTCATTGGTAACAATACGCATTTCGTTACCAAGCTGGCCGTTGGCACCTGTAACAAGTATTTTCATCATTGTGCGTAATAATCAATGTTGTAATCAAATATTTCAGGGCAATCGGCCAAGGAGGGATGGAGTTTATCTTTTGCAGACAAAACAACATCTTTTGCTGGGATTTGCCAATCAATACCCAAAGCTGGGTCGTTCCAAATAATAGAGCCCTCAGACTGAGGTGCATAAAGGTTGTCGCACTTGTATTGGAAAACTGCCTCTTCGCTCAACACTACAAAACCATGTGCAAAACCACGGGGAATAAAGAATTGGCGGTGATTATCAGCCGTAAGTTCTACCTTAACATGTTTGCCAAAAGTGGGTGAGCCTTTACGAATGTCCACAGCCACATCCAAAACACGGCCTTTCACCACACGAACAAGTTTGCTTTGTGACAGGAAACCTTTCTGGAAATGAAGCCCACGGAGTACACCATAACAGCTTTTGCTCTCGTTGTCCTGAACGAATTTGATAGGGCGCACTTGTTCATCAAAGTCCTTTTGGCTCCAGGACTCGAAAAAATAACCACGATCGTCACCAAACACCTTGGGTTCAATGATGACAACACCTTCTATATCGGTTTTGATAACGTTAATCATTTAGACGTGTTTTAATGTGTTAGAATTTACTTCTTCTTTCATTTCGTCGATTACCTTCAGTAAGTATTGACCATATTGGTTCTTCAGCATCGGCTTAGCGAGTTCTCGCATCTTCTCCTCACTAATCCAGCCGTTGCGGTAGGCAATGCCTTCCAAGCAAGCGACTTTCAGACCTTGACGTTTTTCAATCACTTCCACAAAAGTCGAGGCCTCAGAGAGCGAGTCGTGCGTGCCTGTATCTAACCATGCGAAGCCACGACCAAACACTTGCACTTTCAGTTCACCGTCCTTGAGGAATTCTTGGTTCACAGTGGTGATTTCCAATTCGCCACGGGCTGAAGGCTTGATGGTCTTTGCAACGTTCACTACCTTGTTCGGGTAGAAATACAACCCAACAACGGCGTAGTTGCTCTTGGGTTCTTTCGGCTTTTCTTCTATGCTAAGGCAGTTGCCTTGTTTATCAAATTCAGCCACTCCGTAACGCTCTGGGTCAGAAACCCAGTAGCCAAACACAGTGGCTTTCTTGTTTTCCTCAGCATCCTTAACAGCGCTACGGAGCAAAGCGGTGAAACCGCTACCATAGAAAATGTTGTCACCAAGAACGAGACAAGCACTGTCATCACCAATAAACTTTTCACCAATGATGAAAGCCTGTGCAAGGCCGTCAGGTGAAGGCTGCTCGGCATATTCGAAATGCACGCCATAATCAGAACCATCGCCAAGCAGACGCTTGAAGCCAGGAAGGTCGTATGGAGTAGAGATAATCAAAATATCTCTAATTCCTGCCAACATGAGGGCAGAAATAGGATAATATACCATCGGTTTGTCATAGATGGGCAAAAGTTGTTTACTGACACCCTTGGTAATAGGGTAAAGGCGGGTACCACTGCCGCCTGCTAATACGATACCTTTCATAATAACTATGTATTTATTGTTAATTTATATTGTGTGTGTTTTTGAGAGGTGGAAGAACCCGCAGGGAATTGAACCATATTTGAGAGACCAACGGGTTCACCTCCTCTATATTGCGAGGCTTTCAGGCTGTGCGGAAGACCTTTCAGCCCCGTGCGGCTCCGGCTGCGCGTAAAGACCGAGAGACCGCGATGTTATTAGATTAATTACTTAATTGCTAAATAGTTGATTCAAGTTTCAAAAGTCCTTCGCAAGGTGATGCCAAGGTGCAAGTAAGGTGGTGGCAAGGTGATGGTAAGGTGTTTGACCTTGCTTGAACTTGCTATGTGCTTGCGTGAAGGGTGGCATCATCGGTTCATGTCCTGTTTATCTGATTCGGGTTGTTTTTTGTCGGCCCCCTCTTCCTCCTGCTCTATCTCTTTATTTTCATTTTGCTCATTAGCCGGTTCGTCTTTTTCTTCATCTGCTTGCTCGTTGCTGTTCTCATTTGTTTCCTCTTCGTCCGTCTCCATCTCGATTTCAACCAATTTATGCTGCACTGCGGCTGTCAAATTAATCAACTCGTCGGTAAGGAAATCCATCACACGGTCGGAATCGATGTTGACCTCCCTTATTAAATTAGCCTGGATATAAAAATTCAAGCTGTCGAAATGGTAGTTCGTTTTCCCTCTACTCTTGGTGACTGTCACATGGTCGCCAACTTCTATTCTAATCCCTCTTGTTGCACTTCTTCTGCCCCTAAAGCCTTCATTTACCTTACGTCCCTTGCCAACCCGTGTTGTGACTTTACCAGAAGCACTTACCTCGACATCCAACGGGGTGTTGGCTATCGAATTGAGAAAGTCCTCACCCATCGCCACCGTCGCGGGCAAACCCTTGCCATAACTAAGGGCACTGGCAGCCAACAACATCCCGAGTAGATGCACGGTCTTTGGCTCGATGGCAACCGACATGAGATTTTTGGCCAAAGGCTCAATATATGCCTTGCTACCCTTCCTTACCGCAACGGCAGCGGCAATTCCGGCCATCGAAGACTTGGCCGAAAACCGTTGACGGCCAAGCATGACAGGATTACTCTTTTTCCTTGTAAACCCAACGCGTCCGGGTCTGGGACCTTTCACAACACTTGACGCCCGTAATGGCGATACCTTGACTTTGTCTTTCATCAGTCCCGCAGGCATTCCCAACCAGTCCAACCCCGTCAATGCTGTGCGTCTTGATTTTCTTACTTTTCTAGCCATTGGGTTACGGATTTAGATTGACGATTAGAAATACTTCTTTGAGGCCATGAGAAGCTTTATCGCTTCGCATATTTCAGGTTCAAGTTTGTCGCCCATGGCACCGCGTACAGATTTCCCTTTGCCATTCTTTGCAAGTTGATGCGTAAACGTACCTGGAACAATGCTTTCCTTATAAAGATTGAAACTGCTGAGGTAGCCAATGATCCTTCCCACAAGATTGCGATTGAAATGGGTAGCTTGTTGTCTGCCAATTTTGTATACATTGAGATCAACCACAGGCATATCCAGAATATCGTTCCAAAGCTCGATGTAATGCAACTGCCATTTTGAGGTATAAAAATCGTAGATACGACCCACATATTCCAAAATCTCTTCACGTAGATGGGCCTTGTCGAGGTTGGTGGCGTTTTGTTTTACTTCTTCCCTCTTTTTGTTATCCTGATTGTCAAGAACATAAGTAACCGTCGACATATAGTTTACATTACCCACAGGGGCATTGAAATGGATATTAGGAGAGATGACCTTTTTTTTGGGGTTTTTGTTTTTATCTTCTTCCATGGTTTTCGGTGTTTTGCACTGCTGAACACGTAAATCGTTGATTCTTCGTGTTGCAAGTTGCAAGCAAGTTGATGCAAGTTACATAACTGATTGACGGCCAATACTATTCGTACTTTTGCAACGTGGTTCAGTCAGAAAACCGGCCACAAGCGTTCTTTGACATACTGAAAATAGGCTCAAATAAGACATTCGCTCTTTCCCGTGATGGGTACACTCTTTTTAGCTTTTCACCATTATTGCGGGCTTGCCCCGCAATCAATTTTCAATTATCAATTAACAATTATCAATTAACAAAATGGCACAAATCAAACAAGTCGGCCCTGGCCGCAAAACTGTTGGTACTGTTGACGGTATCAATTACTATGTTCGCAACGGCGTCACATACGTCCGTGCTAACCCCATCATGCCTGCGAAGGCTTACACCACCCCTGCCGCGCTGAAGCGCCAGGCTATCTTCAAGATGGTGCAGATGCACATGAAATTCCATCTGGGCACCATCCGCCAGACCTTCACCCCGAATGGCAACGGCAACGCCATCAACCGTTACTACTCTTTGAACGGCAAGGCGTTCACCAAGGCCCTCGACACGCTGGCCGACCTTATGGTGGCTGGCGAGGATGTGAGCATCGACGACATCGAAGCAGCCATCTGCGCCTACGCCGCAGCCAACCCGAAGGCCATCACCATCGCCCACCTGAACGGTTATGGCGATGTGCATCTTGAAGGTGAATGGCCTGAAACCATCACCATTCGCGCCGCTGGCAGCCGCAACACCATCATCGTGATTGTGGCTGAAAACGGTCAGACTACCACTATCAATCCTGACGGCACCACTGTTGTCACTCCCGCTTCGGAAGCTGGTGGTGACAGTGATGATGCAAATCCTAAGACGGAGTAATCGTTTCTTTAGTTGAGCGTTAAGAGTGTAGAGTTTAGAGACCGTGGTTGGTGTAGAGTTAGAAAGTATTTCATATTGCGGTTGCCCCCGCAATGAGGCTGACGGCCTTTCCGTTCACGCTACGCTGCATCACTCTCTCTGAATTCTCGCACAACGCTCAAAAACCTCCTTTCATTTATTCATTTTATACTAATCAACTTTCAAATTCAACAATTATGAAACTGAAATTGACAAAAGCCCAGATTGAAGAGATTCTGGCAAACCCCGAAATGGCTGAAAAAGCCGGGGTGAAAGTGAACGACCCTTGGTGGGTCATCGTTCTCAAAGTGCTTGCCTATCTCATCGGCCTTTTGCTGGCCGGTGCCGCCACCACGAGTGGCGCGGTAGCCGCAGCATCATTCATGGTTGTTTAATCCTTAAACTTCAAGTACCATGCGTTTTATTGATCTTATCCTCATTCACTGTTCAGCCGTGCGCCCCAATCAGCGCAGCCGTAAGGCTGACATCGACCGTTGGCACCGCGCCCGCGGCTGGAAAGGTTGCGGTTACCACTACGTGATTGACCGCGACGGCAACATCGAGGAGGGTCGTCCCCTCAACATGATTGGAGCCCACTGCAAGGGCTACAACCGCCATTCCATCGGCATCTGCTACGAAGGCGGGCTTGACGAGAATGGCCGCCCTGCCGACACCCGCACCGAGGCCCAGAAAGTGGCCATGCGCCAGTTGTTGGAACGCCTCCACGCCGAGTTTCCCCTGGCCATCATCGCCGGTCACAGCGACTACAACCCCATGAAGGCCTGCCCTTGCTTCAACGCTGAAAACGAATACCGCGATTTGCAACCGAAGTAACCTCTTCCTAACCTAAGCGGGGAAAGAGAGTGCCTTGTTTGAGCCTAAGAATGTTTCACTGAACACGGATTGCACTTCCCGGGTGCGGTCTGTGTTCTTTTTTTTAGATGTGTTCTTCAACTCCTCTAAAATGCACGTTGAGCTCGTGGAGGTGCTCAAGGAGGGTGCCCAACGGAGTGCCTTCGGTCATCTTGGCGAAGGCGTTCACATCCTTGGGGAAGCATTTGCCGCCATAGCCGAACTTGCCATCCGGACCAGGCACGAAGGTGTGCGTGTCGTTGATATAACCCGAAAGGAGAACTCCCGTGTGCACCTTGCGCCAGTCGGCACCCATCTGTTCGCAATATTCGCGGCAGGCGTTGAAGTAAGTGACCTTATAGGCACCAAACACATTGTGCATGTACTTGGTGAGTTCAGCCTCCAATGGTGACATGATGGTGAATTTCTTTCCGACAAAAATTTTGGCCAACAGCTCGTAAGCTCCGGTAAACACCATGGTCTGCTTCTTGAAGTCCTCGATATGCGTGCGCTCGGAGAGGAACTCAGGCATATAGCATACCTTATGTCCTGTCTCCCGCGAAAGCCTGTCGCTGGTGCCGGGAAGAATGGTAGTCCGAACGAACACGGGCACATCCGGCAGGTTGCAGATTAACTCTTTCATGAGTGTCAGGTCCTGCGTGCCGTCTTCTTCAGTCGGGACATGGATTTGCAAAAAAGCAATGTCAATATGACTCAAGTCATCATGATACCCTTTGGCTGGGTCGCTGATGAAAAGCTTGCATTCTGGGTTATTGTGTTCCAACCAATCCTTTAGGGCTCCTCCTACGAAGCCACAGCCTATGATTCCTACGTTGATCATTTTTTATAGTGTAGAGTTTAGAGTTGTTGAGTGTGTAGAGTTGTTAGTTTAGAGTTTGGGGCTAAGGTTTATAGGAGTTTAATAGGCCGGAAAGCAATCGGGCGTCTTCTTCGATTAATTGGTCCATGTTTTGGCGGTCTTCGCTTGAGATGTATCCTAATTCCTCAGCTATCTCGAACTGAGAAGAAACTTCCATTAACGAGCCATAGGCTATTTCAATGAAGTGAGATTTGTCTTTGATTGAAAAACGGTTCACACCTTCAGCGATGTTCGACGTGATAGAAATCGAAGCTCTGCGAAGCTGGTCACACATCGCATAACGCTCTTCTGAAGGGAACTTCTTCAAAAGCTTATAAGTCCTCTTTACTACTTCCTTCGCCTTCTGATAAGCTATCAACTTTCTATATCCGAAAACTTCCATACACTTTCAACTCTAAACTTTAAAACTACTCTAAACTCTACACCCTAAACTCTAAACTAATAAAAAGGACGGCTCCGCCCTGTCAATCCCATTTCGTATTGACAAAGGTTTGTGTCATAACGACTTATAGGCATACAGAAATCACGCTGTTGCCTAAAAGTGTCCTATTTTTCCGAATGCAATATTAGAAAAAAAAACAATACAACTGAATTTCTTGATTCTTTTATTTGCTGTAGGCTTCAGAAAGCATGTCATTTCTGGGGCTTTTTATTGATCGTCATTTCGGCCCCCGAGCCGGAATCTCCTGAGTGAGGTAGTCCCCCTCGGCTTAGGAGATGACGGATCGCTGTCCGCCATGACGGCTTTGGTGGGGTGGACCTTGCCCTTACTCGGTCGTCATCATCCGACGCCACTTGAAATACCCGAACACGGCGATGACCACATAAAGCGCATATAAGGAAGCCTTGAAGGGGATGTCCTTGTAGAAGTAGAGCGCACAAGTGACCACATCCACCACAATCCATACAAACCATTGTTCCAGATACTTGCGCGCTAAGGCCCAGATGCCTACGATGCTGAAGGCGGTGGTGAAGGCATCGGCGACGGGGACGTTGGAGTTGGTGAAGCGCGACAGGATGAAATAGATGGCTGCCCAACACGCAAGGCCTATGCCCAGCCATGCTATGGCGGTCTTTTGGGGCATGTGGCGGATGGGTAATTCCTTGGCTTTCTGCTGGTGGCGCGTCCAGGCGATGAAGCCGTAGACGGTCATGGCCAAGTAGTAGAACTCCATGCCACAGTCGGCGTAAAGGCCTTTCTGATAGTATAAAACGATGCCCAACGACTGCATCATGAAGCCTACGACCCACATCCAGACGCTGGCTTTGTATTCCAAGAGGATGTAGGCTAAGCCGAGGGCTGTGGTGGTGATGTCGAGCCAATGGGATGAAAGAAATTCCATTTTTTATGTCACTATCTAGGGTATTGTCCTACGGACAAGAAATCTTTCAAAATCAAATCAAAAATCTTCCAAAAATAATTTTCAAGGATTTTGATATAGATTTTCCTCAGATTTAACTACGTTGAATACTG
>Ga0265299_10003088_pt1 | contig 16504 bp, 12 predicted proteins | sample AusTroGonzalo_MG_4_FD_193485 | JGI IMG/M metagenome (GOLD analysis project Ga0265299, IMG submission 193485) | Bovine rumen microbial communities from tropical cattle in Woodstock, Queensland, Australia - Gonzalo_02 | ecosystem: Host-associated > Mammals > Digestive system > Stomach > Rumen ... | reverse complement strand
GCCTTATTCGGTGCATGATCCTGAGGCGTTTAAGGTGGATCTGAACCAGTTCGTGGGTAAGGTTCCCGTGCTGGGTATCTGCTATGGCGCACAGTTTATCTCGCATACCCTTGGTGGCAAGGTGGAAAAAGCTGATAGTCGTGAGTATGGACGTGCGAATCTCCAGACGGTGGATACCTCGAACCCGCTTTTCAAGCATTTCGAGCAGCAGTCGCAGGTATGGATGAGTCATGGTGACACGATTACTGCCATTCCCAGCGATTTCAAGGTAATCGGTTCGACGGCGGATGTTACCAATGCGGCCTTTGCCTCGACGAAGTTGCCCATCTGGGCCGTGCAGTTCCATCCTGAGGTGTTTCATACCCTACAAGGAAAGCAACTGTTAAGGAATTTCGTGGTAGATATCTGCGGATCTAAACAGGAATGGAGTGCTGCGTCATTCGTCGATTCGACAGTGGCGGAGTTGAAAGCACAGTTGGGTAACGATCGCGTGATATTAGGCTTGAGCGGGGGTGTAGATTCTTCTGTTTCAGCCGTTTTGCTTAATCGTGCCATAGGTCATAACCTCACCTGTATTTTCGTCGATCACGGTATGTTGCGCAAGAACGAGTTCTCGCAAGTGATGGAGGACTATAAGGTGCTTGGTTTGAACGTAATCGGTGTTGACGCGTCAGAAAAATTCTTTAGCGATTTGGCCGGTGTGTCGGATCCTGAGCAGAAGCGTAAGATCATTGGTCGCGACTTCGTGGAAGTGTTTAATGCCGAGGCGAAGAAGATTACTGATGCGAAGTGGCTTGCTCAGGGCACAATCTATCCTGACCGTATTGAGTCACTGAATATTACAGGTAAAGTTATTAAGAGCCATCACAACGTAGGTGGCCTGCCGAAAGAGATGAAACTGCAACTCTGTGAACCGCTGAAGTGGTTGTTTAAAGACGAGGTGCGTCGCGTGGGGCGTCAGTTGGGCATGCCTGAGCATCTGATTACCCGTCACCCCTTCCCTGGCCCAGGTCTCGCAGTCCGTATCCTTGGCGACATCACCCCAGAAAAAGTGCGTATTTTGCAGGATGCCGACGATATATATATCCGCGGTCTGCGCGAATGGGGGCTGTACGACCAAATATGGCAGGCTGGTGTCATCCTGTTATCCACCGTCCGCAGTGTGGGTGTGATGGGTGATGAACGTACTTATGAGCATCCTGTGGCTTTGAGGGCCGTGACTTCTACCGATGCTATGACAGCCGACTGGGCCCACTTGCCATACGACTTCATGGCGAAGATCTCTAATGAGATTATCAACAAGGTCCGTGGCGTGAACCGTGTCTGTTACGACATCTCGTCGAAACCACCTGCTACGATTGAGTGGGAATAATACTTGGGTTCGTTACAAGTTTTTTACGGGTACGTGTAGGAGAAATTTTTTCTACGTGTACTCGTAATTTTTTCTACGTGTAGCAGTAAAAGGGGGGCAAAAAGACAGGGATGCCTTCTTTGGGTTAAAGAGATGCCTTCCACGACTCATTCAGATATCTCCTATAGGGGTAAAGGAGATATCTGAACAACCGAAAGGAGATATCTGAATGACTGAAAGAAGATACTTGAATGACCATAAGGAGACTATAGGACGATTTGAAGCCAAAAACCTTTCTCTTGCAGCAAATGAGAGCTTCAAATCGTATAATATGACAGTTTAAAGGTGTTTTTCAGTTAAAGAATGTAAAAAAACGCCACTTGCCATATTATTATGTAATGACTTTTTTTAGTTTTTTCGTACATTTGCACCTAATATGACTATAAATTTGGTTAAATATGAACGCTAAACTAAAAACAATTGCCAATTCCTTTGCAGAGGAGTATTGTAGTGATGCCATTTATCCGGCACATTTATTCAAGGCAGTCCTTCATAAGGAAATTGGTCTCGTCCATTTCATCGAGAGTGAACTGGACAAAGATTATTACTATTTACAGGATTGGGCTGACGTACAGATGCAGTTGGCCCCCCGTGCCGTCCGTCCGATGCGTGATCTTGAGTACAGTGAAGAGGCTCAGGCTGTCATCGACGAGGCTGAGAATTACCAGGTGAAGTTCAATCTCGACGAATGTACGGATGTCTGTGTATTGGCATCGTTGGTAACGCCAGGCGTGGGTTTCTCTTTTGATCAGTTGAAAACTCTGCCGCTGACTCCGTCGGACATCAGTGCGAAGATGGGAGGTGGTGCCAATGTGGAGGCTCCCTATATGGAGGGTGCCGAGTTGACGAAGCACACTGGTGGCAGCGCTGGTGGTGGCAAGGGAAGTCTTGCAAAGTATTGTGTGGATAAGACCGCTATTGCCCGTGCCGGTAACCTCGATAATGTGATTGGTTTCGAGAAGGAAATCTCTGTTATATATGAGATTTTAGGTCGTAAGACCAAGGCCAATCTGCTGATTACGGGTGAGGCTGGTGTCGGTAAGACATCGCTTGTGAACGGATTCGTTCGTGAGTTGGCTGCCGACCATGTACCGGGCTTCTTGAGTGGTGCTGTGGCCTACGAACTCGATACCGCTGCCCTGGGTGGTGATGCCCAATATAAGGGTGAGGTGGAGGATCGTTTCAAGAATGTCATCACGGAGGTAGAGAACCTGCCGAATGCCGTACTGATCATCGAGGCTATTGATAAACTGTTCGACAAACAAGGTTCGCTGTTCGGCGCTTCGTCTATTCTGAAGAATGAGCTCAGCAAAGGCCGTCTGCAGTTGCTTGCCACCTCGAGCATCGACGGTTATACAAAGAATATCGAGACCGATAAGGAGATGACCTCGAAGTTGGAGAAGATTACGGTGGAAGAACCCACTGCAGACCTGACACTCCGCATTCTGAAAGGTGCTATCCCTGCCTACGAGGAATATCATAAACTGACTGCCGACGAGACGGTGTTGAGCGATGCCATCCGTCTGGCCAAGCGCTATCTGACAGAAAAGTCTTTGCCAGACTCAGCCTTCGACCTCATTGACCGTACGATGGCCCAGGTAAAGACGATGAACGATCTGACTGGAAGTATCATCGAGGGTCTGCGCGAGAAACTCGATGCCATTAAGGCTTCTGCAGAGGGTAAGGATAAAACCGACGAGGGTTTGATGAAGGAGCTTGACTGGTTGAACTATGAGCTGTTTAACAAAGTAAGTTGTATTCTGTTGGCTGGTGTGGATTCTGATACCGATTTCAGCAAGATTGCCACTATTCAGGAACGTGTTGATTTCCTGACAGGTATTCTTGATAAACTGACAGAACTGAGTGCCGAACAGCGTACAGAGCTGAAGAGCGACGATCTGAGTGCCGTTGTGGCTAAGCAGACAGGTATTCCTCTCGGTAAGGTACAGACCAAGGAGCGTGACCGCCTGATGGGTGCCGAGGAGACACTGAAGAAGCGCGTGGTCGGTCAGGATCATGCTGTGAAGAAGGTGCTCGATGCCGTCTATGAGGCTCGCTCTGGTCTGAGCAAGAAGGGACAGCCTATGGGCTCGTTCTTCTTCCTGGGTCCGACCGGTACTGGTAAGACGGAGTTGGCTAAGGCTCTCGCGACCTTCCTTTTTGGCGATGAGAGTGCATTGATCCGCTTCGATATGTCTGAGTTTAAGGAAGAGCACTCAGTGGCTCTGCTCTATGGTGCGCCTCCGGGATATGTCGGTTATGAGGAAGGTGGTCTGCTGGTGAACAAGATCCGTCAGAATCCCTACAGCGTGGTGCTGTTCGATGAGATCGAGAAGGCTCACAAGTCGGTGTTCGACCTGTTCCTGCAGATTCTCGACGAAGGTAAGTTACATGACCGTTTGGGCCGTGTGGGTGATTTCTCGAATGCCCTTATCCTGTTTACCTCTAACATCGGTGCTCAGACCATCGTGGAGAAGTTCAACAGTGGTATCATCCCTGAGAACAACGAATTGATGGACATCATGCAGGGCTACTTCCGTCCGGAGTTCCTGGCTCGTCTCACGGAGATTGTACCGTTCTCGCCGATTACCGACAAGACTGTGACGAAGATCTTCGATATCCATTTGAAGGGCTTGCTGAAGTTGTTGGAGGAGCAGAATATCGAACTGACGCTCACGCCCGATGCCCGCGAGAAGATCGCCCTGCGTGGCTATAACCAGCAGTATGGTGCTCGTCCTGTGCTTGGTGTCATCCGCAAGGAACTGCGTCACCCCATCTCTAAAATGATGATTGCCGGTAAGGTGAAGACTGGTGACAAGATCTTGGTCGAGGTTGACAAGGAGGAACAGGCCGTGTTCGTGGTCAACGGCGAGAAGGCGGCAAAGCCGAATGCAGAGGAAAAAGCTGAGAAATTAGAGAAGAAACAAAAGAAATAAATAGAGTTTATTCAAATAATTATTCACTAAAAAAATTGTTACTACTATGGCAATGAAAGAGAATTTTATCTCCATGGCTCCCGATGAGGAGAGCAGTGCGAAAGTTAGTTTGATCGACCAGAACAAAACGCTGATGATCGATCAGTACACAACAGATGTAGAGGCTGGTAATCCCGAATTTGTGGAGGATATCCAGAACATCGATGATGCCTTTGCACACTTTAAACCGAAGGTAGAGGTGAGCTTCACCGATGAGGAAGGCGGCTCAGTGACTGAGATGTTGAAGTTCGGTGAGTTGCGTGACTTTGAGGCACAGGGTGGTAAGGGTCGTCTGGTACAGAACAGTCCGTTCCTCTCTGGTACTAAAGAGAAGATTGATACCAACCAGAAGATTCGCAAGAGCATTGAACAGAACCGCAAGCTGCGTGACATCTTAAAGGAGGCTGGCAGCCGTGCTGAGCTGAAGGAAATGTTGCAGTCAATGCTGAGTGAGTTGGAGGGCGCAGAGTAATCAGATAGATATGTTATGGCCAAGAATATAGAAGAGTTGGAAGCTGAGATAGCACGTCTGCAACAGGAAAACGAGCGGCTGGATATGGAGAATGTGCGCCTTTTAGGACGCAATCTCCTCATGAGTGAGCAGCTCTGTGCCTGGTATGAACTCAAGCAGCGTGTGAATTGGCTGAAGGCTGAGATGGAGCGCGGTCGTCGAATGAAGATGAAGGCTGACCTCGTGGATGACGCCGAACTGTTGGCGATGCTGGAGAGCCGTTTGGAGAAGGAACCCCATTTGGTGACCAGTGAATTCAGTACGCCCCAGTTGGCAGAGTTGATGGGGGTGTCGCAGGCTCGTCTGATGCGTCTTTTCCGTAACTCCACTATCTTCAAGTCGCCTGACGAATATTTAGAGAATTTGCGACTGATGCGGGCTCTTCAACTGCTTAGGGAACATCCTGAGTATGGTATTGCAGCTGTCAGTGCCGAGGCTGGCTATAACTCTGTGCGCACTTTGCAGCGCCGGATGTTGGACGTGATCGGTATGACACCAGTAGAGTTTCGCATCATGACTGAGAAAGAAACAATTAATATTCAACAGAAATAAAAAAAAGAATTAAGTATTATGGCAGATGTAGAAATGCAGAAAGCCCAGGCCGCCGGTCAGGCAGGTGCCGAGCTTCAAGAGAAAGAAGGACAGAAAGACGTCTCCCAATTATTGAAATCATTTGGTGGATTCAATGCCATCCGTGGCTTCATGCCCGATGCAGATAATATGAACCCAGCCCGTAAGGCCGCCAAGCAGGTGTTTTTGACAGACAAACGTTTTAAGGATAAGCGCGACGGCCTGAAGCGAGACATCAAGCGCTGGCTTGAGTTGTTGGATGATGCCAGCATCGAGAGTGCCACAGGTTTTGCCGATGCCTGTAAGCAGGATGAGGAGAAATATACGAACGTGCTGAAGCAGGGTATCACCGACGCTCTCTATGCTACCCAGAATCTGGAGCGCAGCTATCGTCAGCTCGACTCGTTCTTCAAGACCTGCGGAACAGACAAGGTGAAGAACCTTCGTATCATCAATGTACTTAAGGAGGATATCGCTGATGCTGACTCTGGTTTTGCCGGTGAGGTGGAGAATATTCTGCGCAATGGTTTCGACCGTTTGAGCCTGAAGGACGCTTACAGTCTTGTATGTGTACCGGGTGCTGTGTTCACAGACAAGGTGGACCTGTTGCAGTGGGCTAAGATGGCCTTCAAGTATAAGGTAATGCTGCTGACTGACCATGCCGACGAGTATTCGTTCGACGATCTCCAGGCCAACACCGAGGGCTATCGCGACAGCGACCAGTGCCTGATGAATGTGGTGATGACCGCCAACTGGATTGTTGGTCGTGAGTCTGAGAAGATGTCGAGCGACGAGGAAGATTCTAAGGCCTTCTATATCGCACCGGCTGCCGCCCTCTGCGGAAAATTGTATGACGAGACCGCCAATATGGCACAGGGTGCCGGTGGTAAGAAATATGGTACACTCGACGGCGTGAAGGGTGTGAAGAGTGATCTGTTGAAATCGGAGATTGCTGCTCTGATGGACAATCAGGTGATCCCGATGGTGTATAGCGAGGGTCGTGTGATGGCTTTCAACAATACCACACTTTACAATGGTGATCTCGATGCCATGAAGGAGTATCCTATCGTCCGTGTGTTCGACTGGGTGAAGAAGGTGTTGATGAACTTTGTTCATGAGGTGGCTCTCGAGAACTGGGATCCATACAACAGCCCGAAGAACCTGAAGTCGAAGATTCAGGAATTCCTCAATATGTATAAGGGTTATGGCAACCTGTTCCAGAACTACGAGATCGGTGAGCCGCGTCAGGATCCTGTCACCAAGCAGATTACCTGTGACATTACGCTGACACCGTTCTATGCAGCTAAGAACTTTGTAATCAAGGTCGCTGCCGATAAGAAGGACAAGGAAGCTGCTCTGGCTGGTGCATAATCAAAGAATGATTAACTCGTGATAATTAACTATAGTATTAACAAACTAATTTTAAAACAATTATGGCAAAAACTCCAGTATCAATGAAAGTTGACGGTTACAAGGACAGAGAAGTCCTGATGGTAACTTATGAATTTGATCAGGCAACTGATGTAGAAGGACAGATGGCCGGTATCCCCCGTGGTGGTAAGATCCAGGTTCGCGTGAAGGCTCTGAACGATGGTACTCCCGACCTGTTGGCTTGGATGGTAGAGCGCAATCTGCCTAAGAACGGTAAGATTGAGTTCCTCGAGACCAAGACCGGTAAGGCTATGAAGACCATCGAGTTTACTAATGGCTACTGCGTGAACTTCGAGGAGAAGTGGGAAGACAAGATGGGTCACTTCGAGGAGATTGTTATCACCTGTAAGGAGATCGCTATCGGCTCAGTGAAGTTCGAGAACGAGTGGGCATAAAACCACGTTAAACATTAAACATTAAAGATTAAGTGTTAACAATTTAAAGAATAGAAAGGAAACAAGATATGGCAGAGAATGTAACACCGGTAACCCTCGAGGTGAAGGATTTCGAGGCTCGTGAGGTCATGATGATTGACTATAAGTTTGACCAGGCTACAGACCGTGAGGGACAGATTGCTGGTATTCCTCGTGGCGGTAAGGTATCAATCCGCGTGAAGGCAATGAACGACGGTAACAACCAGCTGCTGCAGTGGATGCTGGCTCCGAACGACCCGCGCGATTTCACAGTGACTTTCTACAACACCGTTGACGGCGGCACGATGAAGACCCTGAAGGGCACAGGCTGCTACTGCATCAACTACAAGGAGAAGTGGGAAGACGGCGAGGAGCACTTCGAGGAGATCGAGGTGGTTTGCCAGAAGCTCGAGAACGGTCCCGTCAACTACGAGAACCCCTGGAAGTAATTCCATGTATATAGCATTTGACTCAGCCCTTTCGTGGGGCTGGGCCAAATGTATTTTTGGTTAAATAATAAGGTAAAGAAACTATGGCATTAATGGCACGCCTGCAATTCGGCGATAATAGCGCAGGACTCTATTCGAAGGAGTATCTTGTAATGGATTGTCACTTGCATTTTTCAAGGCATCATAACCACTTCAGACCCGATACCGATGCACGGTGCGAGAAGGTGGAAGTGGTCGTGGTTGCCCCAGGAAGGGAAGACCTGAACCTGTATGAGTGGTATATCAACAATGGTACGATGAACGGAAGAATTGTCTTTGACCTTCAGTCGCTAACAAGCGGTTCTGTTGAGAAGATTATCCGCTTTGAGGAAGCCTATTGCTATTCCTTAGAGGAGGAATATCATATTGATGCCCAGAAACGTCGTTGTCTGAGATTATCTCTTGTAGCCGAAGAACTGGTCATCAACGATACGACGTTTAATAATCTTTATGCGAATGTCAGATAACAAATCCGTAAAGCCCCATCAGAACTATGCTTAAGTATTCAGATCATCTCAAGGCCGTGCTCTATCCGGATAGTTTTCTGGAAGTGATGGAGAATGTGGAGAAACGGCATTGTCAGACCATTCAGCATTTCTCCTACAAGTGTGAGCGGAGTCGTAACAACGCAGGCTTCCCTTATGGTAATACAATACCAACAGAACTCCAGTTCACTGTTAAATTGGAATCGCCGGACGACAGTAAGGTGTTCTATCAGCAGATGCAGCAGAACAATCTCTTTGATTATACTTTTATTTTCAATGCTACCTTTGACCAGAATGACAGGCTTAAATCCTATGATGATGCCATGATTGTTAGGGGCTTCGTGGTGGATGTGAAGGAAGACTACGACGCCATGGTGAAGGCCGACGGTATAGTGGATCAAATCCTAATTCAGGTGACCCTGTTGCTAAGTAACATCACATACATTGGTAAGGAGGATCATCATAAGATGCTGAATATTACCAATAATTAACCCTGTAAAACGATTAGACAATGTCAACAGTCAAGCTATACATCTATAACGATGCGTCAAAAATGGGTAATGGCGTTGGTTTTGCAGAATCAGCTATACTCCCTTTCACCGAAATCAAAACATACGAATACACTTCAGACCCTGATCCTACCACTGGACAAACCACAACTGTCAAGATGACCAATGAAATGGATGTTAGAGTCTATGTCGATCTGTTGAAGGTGGACTTCATGAAAAAGATGTACAGACCAGGGGTTATCAAAGTGGCATTGTTGGTAACAGGACTTGCCATGGATCATACTTCTGTCAAGAAGGAGGTCTGGGACAAGAATGGTAAACTTGTTGAGACAGAAACAGACACCGCTGATGGTGATTCTACAAGTGGAGATGCTCCAAATACGAAAACCACGAATTCAGCTCAGCATGCCAAGGGGATTTATCGAGATAAGTATATTAGCAGAGAGAATATCAAATCTTTATTTACCAATGCGAAGGTAAAATTGGAGATTGACAACAACTCCGTGGCTTCGAATTATTTTGTTTATTCAGTGCATTCGACGCATAGGAAAAACAGCCGGTCATCGATTCCAGTGGATCTTATTATCTACAGTGAGGACAAATTGCTAACTTTAGAGAAGTATTCAAAGGCCTATACCGCCAAGAGATTAGGTACAGATATCTTTAAAAATGAAATTAATAATTTCAACTTATCAGGGACGAATACTGTTGATCTGAATTTTCTGTCATACAATGATGGTGCTAGTGAGTTTCGTCTGCCTTATTTGATACAGTATAACGAATCGTTCTACGATTTCCTTAAACGTACGGCAAATCGCTGTGGTGAGTTCCTTTATCATGAGGACGGAAAACTGCACCTTGGCGTCAGCCTGACCCGACTGGACAAGGACAAGTTTAATGATAAAGGTGAAGTCACAGAAAAGGCGATTGACTATGCGTTAGTAGCTCATGAGTGCTATTACGAAGGTTTGTATGACATGACGGGTTTGAAGGACGACATCATCGTAGAGAACTACAATTATAATTATATCAATAATACGGAGCGAGATTCGTCACACTTTGCCACGGCAGGTAAATTGCATTATAGTGATCCTCTGGCGAATGATGAGTATCTTGACCTGATAGAAAAGAATTATTCAACTTGGGTAAACGAACAGAGTTACCCAAAAGACATCTTGGCACACTTGATTAAACTTTTGTCGGGAACGTCCTTGTCGAAGATTGTCTCCAATTTCTTCACTTTATTGGCTGAGCGTAATATTGAGCTTGCTGTTGAGAATACAAGAAAGAATGACGAGCACGAAGAAGAGAATATTAAGCCTTGGGAAGGTGATGATTGTAAAGACCAGTGGAACTCAAGTAACCAATTGAACCAGTTTGGTACAGCCGATAGCCAGACCTCGGCACTCAGCGATAGTACTGTAAATATGAACGCGTCCTTTTATTCGTTGGTACGCCAGGCAGAGAGAAAGGTTGGCGAAGAGGCTCTGTTTATGGATTTTGGTGAGGATTACCAGAACCTGAAGCTAGGAGATGTTATCAAAGTAGAAAAAAAGCCTTATTTGGTTATCCAGATAGATGGTAGCTATGAATATAAGGATCCGGAGACAATATCTCAGCAGAAAGTAGTGGCTATACCACTTTATGAGGCTACGGATAACAACTTGGTTGCCATGCCACCAGCATTGCCCAAGGTCTGTATCCGTGAGTCGCAGCCGCAGTTGGCATTTGTCACCCATAATATTGATCCCAAAAAGATTGGTCGTGTACGTCTGAGGTTCGCTTGGCAAGAAAAAGATGATGACGCTTCTCCGTGGGTTCGAGTTGCCCTTCCTTTTGCTACTGACGGCGGTGGTGTCAAGTTTATGCCTGAGGTTGACGATGAGGTGTTGGTCAGCTTCGAAGAAGGTAATGTCGAACGTCCTTATGTGTCGGGTTTCCTGTTATCTGAGCGGAGTAATCAGTCCTGGTGTTATATGCCTGAGCGTGCTATCTATTCGGGCAATGGTCAAGGAATTACTTTCGATGATGTTCCTAACAGCCGCACATTCTTCACTAATATGATTCCTGCGATAGGTTTCGTCAATTCTCTTATCCCTGAATCGCGAACGCTGATCCCGGAACTCAGTGAGGGGAATAAACACTTGTCTTCTTTAGCGGGTGGCATGAAAATTCGTGATCAGTATGGGCTTTATGAGATATCCATGTCGTCTGATTCCCGTTCAGTTACCATCCAGTCTTCTTTGGGTACAGTGGAAGTGAATGCGTTTACGGGTATTACTATTTCCGCTCCGAATGGCGATATAAAAATTGAAGGCAAGAATGTGGAAATCGCTGCAAGTAACAATTTGAAGTTGAGTTCTGGAAGTGTGTTGAAAGATCGTTTCATTCCTGATTCAAGCAATTCGGGTAATAAGGGATATGACTTTATAAATATAATGGGAAAGACGGTCTTGGACACGGGTAAGACTCTCATTGGAGGTTTTCTTGATGAATTATTGGATCTATCACTCTTTAGAACACTTCTTGAGGTCGCGCTTCGACCTATTGATGGAACGACATCCATCAAGTCATATACCTTTGTGCAAATTGAAGCCGGCAAAGGTTCTGTTGAAATCCCGTCGAATCAGTTAAGAAGTCCGGATATATCTACAACGTTCAAGGATATCCGTGATATGCTTGATGCCATTCCTGCCACTATCTTTACTAAGTTCGATAACTTCAATAACGCTCTTAAAACGCTTCAATCTACAATTCAATCGTACAAAGAAACTTCGGCGAAAATTGATGGTAAGACCATCATGTGCTCGAGTGTTATTAGTTTCGCCTCTATCAATGGAAAAGGCTGGAAGGCTACCGCAGATCAGTTGACGGAAAAGGATAATGCTTTTAATTGGGATGCTGCTTTGAAAGACGTGACATTTAATAAAGATGAAGCCTTAAATAAGGTTAAGAATGCTATGAGTACTTTCACTAATGGAGTGGTTGAAGATGTGCCAAACGTTAATGCTGAATGTTACACAAATAATACAAGGAACCACAGTACTGATTTAGCCCAATGGAAAGATTATTATAGTAAGTATTATACAAATGAGGAAGCTAAAATTAACAATAGTAATAAAGATAAAAAGGACGGACGTGATAAATTTGTAGGTTGTGCAGACGAACTGGCAAAAGCCTTATCGAATGTATTTAATGCCTTTGATAGCGTTAATAATATTCAAACACTTGTATCACCAACTACTTATGGAGGGACATATAAAGACAAAGCGATTGCTAGTATTAAGAACTATCAGGACTTTGTCAAGCAAGCAAACAGTGATTTGTTTGACAAACTTGTCAATAATTCCATTGACGAAAAAACAGATATGTCGAAACTGTTGGACAATGATGTGAAGAAACTCTGGAGCCGAAAGGCTGTTCATGATTTTATGAAAGAGATTTATGCAGATGTCAATAAGGAGTTCTCTGATTCTATAGTCATGGCTAATCCATCCACATTAGCTCCTGCCAATTTCATGGATGATTTACAATGGAGAACAGCTGTTGATTCATGGTTCCCAGAAGTACAACTCTCTTGGGATAGGGATTTGTTTGAGCATTTAAAAAATACAACTTATCGTTCTGTAAAGGAGTGGGCGATAGATGATGTATTTCATCCTTGGAAAACTATTGCATTTTCAGCTGCTGGAAAACATCGGTGGCAGACAGGTGTGCAAGGGAAAATCCTCTTGTCGGATACACCAGGTACGACCATCAGTTTTGAGAAAGATGGATCAACTTATAAGCAGGTTAATGCTATTGCCTCGAGCAAGTACATATATGATTTGAGGGATTTTATAAAGGCATTATAATATGGCGGATACGGTGTTTAGCAATTGGCTGTCTGCATTGTCGCAACTGCAGGCGAGCGTGTCGAAGGACTTAGCAGAGATCCGAAAACAGAAGGCTGAGATCCAGCAATTGAAGACAGATGTTTTCAATCGAGTCGCCCTTGGGCGATATCTCCGGGATGATCAGCGGCTGGTGCTCTCGGCTCCGGAGATCATCATTGGTAACGTGGATGCCGGAGGCATGATGTATTCTGAAGGCGGTTGCATTACGATCCGTGGCCAGCGTGTCGGTCTGGAGGGTGTGGGTGAGAATGGTATTGTAGATAGCCGTGCTGCTACCATCTCGCAGATAGCCGTAGATCCAGGGCCGGATGGTATTGAGGCGGTTGTCAGAAACCAATCGGCCATCGTCAGTCAGGCCAAGAGCATTACCCTCCAGAGTAATGATGCTGAGAAAGACAGCTATTTTGACAGGTTGCCTCAAATGGCAGGAACTGCCGGTGTTCGCATTCATGCTGACGAGTGTATAGAGATTGATGCTACGGCATCGTCAGAAAAGCGTCTGAGTCAGATTGGCGAGCAGTTGTCAAACCTTTGTGGTTCCGTAACAAACTTAACACTTGATTCCACCAGTGCCATGACAACAGCAACGGCACTGATAGGAGAGATGGAGGCGCTATTGGCTTTGCAGGATCCGTTGACATTGAATGAGTTGACCATGCGTACAACCGTGACGGATCTTGATGATCTGACTGAACAGTTCAATGGCCTCCTGCCATCGGTATATCAGGCCTTAGAGAAGGCTATAGCCTCGATGTCGAAATTGGCAGAGACTAATCGACGGATTAAAGCATTACAAAGCGTACAAACCAAGTTGACTTCAGCTCAGTCAACGTTTAAGGACAATACAACGGATGCCGTTCTGCGTGTCAATGCTGAACAGATGTTCATTAAGTCAGTTGATGGTGATGGTAATATCCGAACGAATCCAGAAGCAGCCATCAGCGTTCAGACGGGTAAGATTGACATCACCATGATGAAGGAAGATGGGGCGTTGATCGATGACAGTCATTTCAGGCTGGCAACCCATGATGTAAGTGTCTCAACAGTGAACCAGTCACTGAAGGATGACGGAACAGCTGACTACACAACCGAAGGCAGTGTTTCGGTGGCATCCAAGGATGTCTCATTTACGGCTCTTGACTACAGCTCTGATGAGATTAAAGCGCAGACGCAGGATAGTCACTTCAGCGTCAGGATGGAGAATATGGTACTTGTCTCCAATGATGTGGAAGGCAATGCTACGGGTAATTTCATTGTGTCGGCTGAGCATCAGAATATGATTTCGAGCGACAAGGAAGGCAATGTTACCGGTACTTTCGAGGTCGGCATTAAGGATATGGCCCTGCATTCACAGGATAAGGATGGGAATACAACCGGCAGTCTGATGGTGAATGCGGAGATGGTCGGTGTGGCTTCGCCTGATAAGAGTGGCAAGGCTACCGGTCAGATTAGTCTGAACGGTAAGGACATTTTCATGAAATCGATGGATACCGATGATAAGGGAGCCGACAAGAACCTCGCTGCTGGTGGTAATATGGTGCTCGTGGCTGAGAATATGTATGTGGGTCGTACAGATAAGGACAACACGAGTAAGACTCTGCAGATATCTTCTGACAAGACCGGTGTCTATGGTACGACGACAGCCGAGGTTCAGCAGGGCGAGGCAAAGGCTGTGGTACAGCTTGATGGTGGTAATGTGGCTATCAGTGGTTCGAAGGGCGAGTTCTTCGGTGACAATACCGTGAATGGCAAGACAACCTTCAAGGGTGATGTTACGGCTCCGAAGTTGACTGCTGACAATTTGGAGGCCAAGACCTCGTTCAAGAGTAAAAATATCAGCGACGGTATCGCCGTGCCAGGTGCGCCTTCATCGGCAAAACTCAGTGCGAAATTAAAGGAGGCAGATGCACCGAAGCCGAAGAGTTCAGAGGAATAACAGATAGCGAAAACAGATAATATTAGAATAAGATGAGAAAAGCGATAGGGATACTGATAGGAGAAATGGAAAGTAAGTTGAGTGGCTATGCTGCGCTGCTGAACTATCGTTACCTTAACTTATGTGTAAAAGCCGAGCCTATGGCTCTGCTTTCTATTAGCGTAGTAGATGAAGAGGGAGAAAGAAAGGATCTGGAAGATGTGGCATTTGCCACGTTGAAAGATAAATATACATATGAGATTATTCCGAAAGATCCGAAAGGACTCTACGCTATTTGTAAGGGTTTGCTGAAAGATCATCCAGAATTCGATCAAGACATTATTACACCGGATGAAAATAGAAAATTGTTTCGAAATGTAGAGAATGAACAGCATATTCTTTGTAAGGTACCCGAAGTGAACAAAGACCGCTACGACTTCCTTATGGATGCTGTGAAAACACTCTATGACCAGTGCAAGGTGGAGATTGAAAAGGTTGATGTTGCCTATTCTGCCAAACTTGTAACAAAGATTCTTGGATTTCCGAAAGAGGAAATAGAAGAAGCTAAGGTCAAGATGGAGGATAGTCAGCAGGTATACGATAAGATGGTCGAAAACTATTTCACCAGTAAACAGCAAGAGATTGAGAATGCCTACAAGCACTATTTGGACGAACAGGGAGAGAAGAAGGCTGAGGCCGATGAAAAGGCTGCTGCCCGTGGAGAGACGGCTGGGCAGAAGTTGAGATTTGATACTGATGAGTAATATATAAAAATATATAAGGTATATGGGTAATTTTGTAACGATGGGAGCGATGCTCCAGTGCAATCAGGGTATGGCACCTTGTGCATTGATTGTGACTGTGCCGCTGAGGCCGAAGTGTATGAATATGCTGATGGCCACAACGATGGATTTTACACCAGCTAACATACCGACCTTCGGCATGTGCCGCTCAATGGCAAATCCGACAGTTGCATCGGCTACTTCAGCAGCCATGGGTGTGCTGACACCTATGCCGTGTGTGCCGGTAATTACAGCCCCCTGGGCCCCGGGTAGCGCTCAGGTCAAAGTGATGAATATGCCGGCACTGACAGATAATAGTAAATGTATGTGTGCTTTTGCAGGACAGATTTCCATCACAAGTCCGGGCAACACGATGGTGTCGGGTAAATAAGGCATGAAGCGCGTCCTTTGCAAAGCAAAGCGGCAGAGCAGAGTGCTGCTGGCTATAGTCATGATGGCTTGCTCGGTATTGCCTTCTGGCGCACAGAAGATCAGTATCGAACAGTTCAAACGGGTCAAGAAAGACCTGTTGAATCAGACGCCGTTGCCAGTGGACAAAAAACAGGCAACCCTTGACCTGCTGACAGACGAGAAAGGTTTTACCTTCAAGGCTGACGGCAAGGTGGATGTTCAGGCAGAGGAGGGAGACGGTAAAGTAACCGTGCTGACACCTCATAAGACGAAATTCCTCGTGATCAAGCATCCTGACTATGGACAGCTCACATGGAAGGTGCCTGGCAAGAAGGGACTGAAGAAAAAGAAACATTATCAGGCAAATCTGTTGACAGACAAGCCTGGCAAGGAATATAAGCTGTCGAAGCAGTGGGTGGTGTTCAAGGTGGTACCGGAGAATGCCATTCTGCAGGTAGATAGTACGACGTCGCTCCTCAGAAATGGGATGGCGCAGTTCAACCTCCCGGTGGGCAAACACCCTTACCGTGTGGAGGCGCCTTTTTATGAGGAATTGGCTGATACGCTTGAACTGACAGACAGCGCAAAACTGATTGTGCCTGTAGTGTTGCAATCGTTCTATTCCTATCTGACCGTGCGGACACCCATGCCTAGCGGTACGATATTCCTGGATGGCCAGTCCATTGGGAAAGGGGAAGCGACGAGTG
>Ga0265299_10003085_pt1 | contig 16511 bp, 17 predicted proteins | sample AusTroGonzalo_MG_4_FD_193485 | JGI IMG/M metagenome (GOLD analysis project Ga0265299, IMG submission 193485) | Bovine rumen microbial communities from tropical cattle in Woodstock, Queensland, Australia - Gonzalo_02 | ecosystem: Host-associated > Mammals > Digestive system > Stomach > Rumen ... | reverse complement strand
CGTTCTGACCGAAACGCTTCTTCTGCAGGTCTTTGGCGGCCTTCTCCTGCGCGATGATGGCATCTTCGCGGCTCTTCTTGATCTGTTCGGGCAGGGTGATGGACTCCACCTGGTAGCGTTTGTACATGGAGTCGATGGTGGCAAACTTGGCTTCGATTTCCTTCTGCCACTGCACGGCCACGCGGTCGAGCTCGGCTTGCGCTTCCTTGTATTCGGGAATCTGCGAGAGGAGGTATTCGGAGTTGATGTATGCGTATTTCTGCGCGAAACCGAAGAACATCATCAAGGTGAATAATCCGGTGATTAGGAGTTGTTTTTTCATTTTGCTATATTTTTAAATGACGTAGGTTTGACTTCTGTTTTGGAATAAGTTTAATCGATGGACTGATTGATGGAGATGTGGAAGTGGCTTCCGGAGGCGCTTGCCGACAGACCCGGGACGGGATCGAAGCCGTAGCCCCAGTCGAAGCCAAGCAGACCGAACATTGGCAGGTAGACACGCACACCCACGCCCATCGACTTGTATAGGTCGAACGGGTTGTACTGCCGCTTGTCGATCCAGCCCTTGCCAGCTTCTGCGAACGCCAGCACATAGACGGTGGCCGACGGGTTCAGCGTGATGGGGTATCGTAATTCAGCAGTGAACTTGTGGAAGATGGATGCACCGACGACCTGCCCGTTGACGTTGGGAGTCAGTGCAGCGTCCTCATAACCGCGCATACCGATAACCTCGCGGCCGTCATACGACCAGTTGGTCATGCCGTCGCCGCCGAGGTAGAATCGTCCGAACGGCGATATGCCGATGGTCTGGTTGTAGCAGCCCATGAAGCCCATCTTCAAACGCACGTTGAGCACTAAGTTGTCCACAATGCGCGTGAACCATGACACGTTGAACTTCCACTTGTGGAATTCCAGGAACTTATACTTCTCCTGGTCCGTTGCGCCGGTATAGTCTTTGTGCCCAATGATGGAGTACGGCGGGGTGAGTTGCACGGAGAAGGAGATGTCGGAACCCTCGCGCGGGTAAATCGGCGCGTTGATAGAGTTTCTCGACAGTGTGAATATATAGCTGATACTGTGGGCGTAGCCGTTGGAAAAGATAAATCCGCTCCAGTTTTTCACTTTGTAGTATTCGTAAGCGAAGGTGTGTGACATGTGGAAGTAGTCGTCGGGCCAGCGGAGTTTGTTGGCTAAGGAGAGCGAGGTGCCGGCGATACTCGTGTAGGCATAGAGGCTGTCTTTCTTGGAGTAGGCGTTGTTTTGCCGCTGGTAGTAGGCGCCGAGCGTGAGTGCGTTGGGCCGCTTGCCGCCAAGCCACGGCTCGGTGAACGAGAAACTGTAGTACTGGTAGTATTTGGTACTGACGGAGGCCTGCAGGGAGATGCGCTGGCCGTCGCCGCCAGGGATGGGGCTCCAAGCATCTTTCTTGAAGAGCTTTCTCGTGGAGAAGTTGTTGAAGGTGATGCCGGCGGTGAGCATGAAGCCCGTGGCGCCGTAACCTGCCGACAGAGAGAGTTGGTCGGAACTGGTCTCTTCCACCACATACGTGATGTCCACCGTGCCGTCGGCCTCGTTCGGCTTCGGCTGCACGTCCATCTTCTCCTGGTTGAAATACCCCATCGACATGAGCACCTGCTGCGACCGGATGATGTCGGCGCGGTTGAACAGCTGGCCGGGGATGGTGGTCAGCTCGCGGATGATCACCCTGTCACTGGTTTTGGTGTTACCCACAATGTCAATACGTCTGTAGGTGGCCTTCTTGCCTTCGCGGATACGGATTTCAATGTCGATGGAGTCGCCGTCGATGGCCACCTCCACCGGATTCGCGCTGAAGAAGAGGTATCCGTTGTTCATGTACAGCGACGCGAGGTCTTCGCCGTCCTCCTTCATCGTCAGGTTTTTGGTCAGCAATGTCTGGTTGTAGACATCGCCCTTGTTGATGCCGAGCAGCTGTTTCAGCAGCGACGTCGGGTAGATGGTGTTGCCGACGAATTCGATGTTGCGGAAGTAGTACTGCCGCCCCTCGTTGACATCGATGTCGATGTACATTCTGTTGTTTTTCACGTAGAAGGTGTCGTGTGTGATCACGGCATCGCGGTAACCGAGTTCATTATAGCGATTGATGAGGTTCACCTTGTCTTTCTCGTAGTTTTCCTTGATGAACTTCGACGGTTTGAAGATGCGTAGTTTCACGCGGTCGGCGAAATAGTTGTCGAGGTGGTCCTTAATGTCTTTGGACTGATAGTAGCCGGGGTGTTTGAAGAGGTAGGCGATGGCGGTGTCAGCCTTGTAGAAAGGCATGAAGCGGAAGCACTCCTTGGTCTCCTTCATAGAGCGGAGCAGCACGGCATCGGTGACCCCTTTGTTGCCATTGATGCTGATTTTTTGAATCTTGACTTTCTTGGATTTCTTGATGTCGAACAGCAGGTTGACGGCGTTTTTCACCTTTTCGTCGGGGATTTCCTGCACATCGACCTGGCAGCTGTAGAATCCTTTGTCGATGTAGTATTTGCGGATGATGTTCTGGCAGGTGATTTTCAGGTTGTCGTTGACGATGTTGCCTTGGGAGATGCCTAATTTCTCGCGAAGGTCGTTTTCTTCGCTCTTGGTGGTGCCTTTGAAACCGAAGGCAACCAGTCGGTCGCGGTCTTCGAGGCGGATATCGAGGAAGATGAGGTTACCCTGCACGCGGGTGGCGGTGATTTCTACGTCCTCGTAAAGTCCTGTGTTCCAAAGACTTTTGATGGCTTTGGAAATTTTGTCACCGGGAACCTCGATAATGTCGCCTACATGGAAGGGCAGCAGCCGTTGGTCAAGGGACGCGGTGCCGGAGGAGGTGATGCCGCCGATTTCGTAGGTTTTCGGGGAGGTGTAGTCGATCTTCACTGGTTCGCGAATGGAGTCGCCACCCAAAATAATCTGGGCGCGGCACATCGTTATGCCGAGGCAAAACACCACTAATAGAGCCAAGTTTCGTATCAACTGCATTCTCTCAAAAAAAGTCGGCAAAGATAGTGAAAATTTCAATGTGCACGGACTTGCTCTCCCGTTTTTCCAAAGCGACGTTCTCGGGAGCCGAACTGGGCCACGATTTCGCGAAGGTCCTCCTTGCTGAAATCGGGCCAAAGCACGGGCGTGAAGAAGAGTTCCGCGTAGGCAACCTGCCACAGCAGGAAGTTGCTGATGCGCAAGTCGCCGCCGGTGCGAATCATAAGGTCCACGTCGGGAATCTCGGGGTTGTAAAGATGCTGTTGTATGGTGGTTTCGTCGATTGTGTCGGGGTTAAGTTGCCCAGCAACGGCCTCGCGCGCGATGGCTTTTGCCATGTCGGTGATTTCGGCGCGACCGCTGTAGCTGAGGGCCAGAATCAGGGTGAGGCGTGTGTTGCCGGCGGTTTTGTCCATGGCCGCTTGCAGCGACTCCTGGCAGTCTTCGGGGAGGTTTTGCAGGCGTCCGGTGGTCAGCAGCCGCACGCCGTTCGCGTGCAGGTCGTCCACCTCCTTGGCGATGGCCGAAGTGAGCAGCCGCATCAGCATGTCGACCTCCTCTTTGGGACGATTCCAGTTCTCCGTGGAGAAAGTGTAGAGGGTGAGGTAGGGGATGCCCAACGCGGTGGTCTCTTCCACCACGCGGCGGACGGTTTCCACCCCGTGTTCGTGTCCGAAAAAGCGTTCATGCCCATGTTGCTGGGCCCAACGCCCATTGCCATCCATAATAATGGCTATATGTTTGATTTTCTTATCGTTATCCATTGTTTAAGAGTGATGTATTTCCTTTTTGCGGGCGTATGCGATACGCCCCTGCCAATTAATGTCTTTTTCTCGGTTTTTTCAAGTCGCAGGTGTGGTCGGAGTTGCCGAATTTCACGGTGACAGTGGCGCCGGCGAAAGAGTAGAGGTCGTGGGTGGTGGAATTGCCGCGCTGTTCGCCCTCCTGATGCCGGGGAAGTGCTGTGCCGGTGGCGGGATCAATGAGCTCTGGCGTCCGGTCGGCCATATTGGCGATGATGTCGCCGCGTTGCTCACGCAGGAGGTCGTTGTCGTAATAACGGCCGCCCACGTCGTCAAGGTAGTCGGTGAAAGTGTAGCGGAAGCCCCACTCCGCGCCGATACAGACGTATCTGCCGATGTTGACGCGCAGTCCGATGCCGAACGGGATGGCGACGCTGGTCAGCGAGTACTTCTTCGGCATGCCTTCCAGCCCTTGTCCTTCGGTGCCGAGGCTCTGCAACTCATAGACGGTGCCATCGGTGTAGGTGGCTTTCGGATTGAAGGAGAAGAGGGCAAGTCCAGCGAAAATGTAGGGGGCGAAATGGTTTTGCCCCACGGTGTTGTAGAGCTTCAGGAAGTTGAGTTCGGCCACGGCGGAGAATTCCGTGATAGGCGAGGTGAAGCTGAGGTTGCGTTCGTAGCCGCCGTTGGTCGTCGCATCGCTGCCGGAGACTTTGCCGAACAGGAAGTCGGCCTTCAGTGCCCATCGTGGCGAGAGGTTGTAGCGGTAGACGAGACCCGCCGCCAGTCCGGGTTGCGCGAACAGCTTCGTGGGGTTGAGCTCGCCCATGTAGAAGGTGGTGCCCACGCACGCGCCAATCTCCGAATTTTGCGCAAAGACGGTCTTGACGGGCACGAACAATGCCACGCAAAACACCCATATTCCGAGAATTATCTTCTTCATCTTATACAATATTAAAAGGCTGCAAAAATAAAAAAAATGCGTAAACGATTTCTACAATTAAAAATTGTGTATTTTTGCCGCCCAAAATTTTATAAGTAAAGTTATTACACCTAAAAAGAAAGGATTTGATCATCGCTCAGAACAACCGGCCTAACAAGCCTTTCGGGCCCAGAACGAAAAAAGAGGCCCAACACAGAATCAACGAACACATCACGGCACAGGTCGTGCGCGTGGTGGGGGACGACATCGAGCCCCGCATTGTCTCCTTGCGTGAAGCCCTGTCTATTGCTGACGCGCGCGGCGTCGACTTGGTGGAAATATCCCCGCAGGCGAACCCGCCCGTATGCAAGGTGATGGACTACCAGAAGTACCTGTACGAACAAAAGAAGAAACTTAAGGAGATCAAAGCCAACAGCGCCAAGACGGAGGTCAAGGAAATCCGCCTCAGCCCGCAGATCAGCGAGCACGATGTGGAGTTCAAGTGCAACCACGCCATCCGTTTCCTGCAAGACGGCTACAAGGTCAAGGTGATTATGACCTTCCGGGGTCGCAGCATCATCTATAAGGACAACGGCGAGCTCGAGCTGCTCAAATTCGCCGAACGCCTCCAGGACTACGGCAAAGTTGACCAAATGCCCGTGCTCACCGGCCGCAACATGTCCCTCCTCATGGTTCCCAAAACCAAGAAGTAGGCATTAGGCATCAGGCAAAAGGCATTAGGGCCAAGGCAATAGGCAATAGAAATATATGTAAACACTAAATACACGAACCTTTAAAAATTATCAGAAATGCCGAAAATTAAAACAAAGTCCGCTGCCAAGAAGAGATTCACCCTTACCGGCACCGGCAAAATCAAGAGACATCACGCTTACCATAGCCACATTCTCACCAAAAAGTCCAAAAAGAGAAAACGTAACTTGGCTTACAGCGCTATTGTCGAACAAAATCTGGATCGTACCGTCAAGCAAATGCTGGGACTGTACTAATAAAAGTTATTAACAAATAATGTTTACGCGCAGTTCCCGAAGTGCTATAACGCCACTGACGTAAACGGAAAGGAGAAAAGATTATGTCAAGATCAGTCAATCATGTTGCTTCAAGAGCAAGAAGAAAGAAAATCTTAAAACGCACCCGCGGTTATTTCGGAAAACGCAAGAACGTCTGGACCGTAGCGGTGAACTCGTGGGAGAAAGGCCAGCAATATGCCTACCGCGACAGAAAGGCTAAAAAGAGAAACTTCCGCAGCTTGTGGATCACCCGTATCAACGCCGGTGCCCGCGAGTATGGAATGTCCTACTCTGTCCTGATGGGCAATTTGGCAAAGAAGAACGTTGCGCTCAACCGCAAGGCTCTCGCCGACCTCGCGATGAATAATCCTGAGGCATTCAAGGCCATTGTCGATTTAGTGAAATAAGCCGACAGCGCCGAAGTTTTTATCAGTCAACAAGTGTTTGCATATAGGAGGGGTGTCCGCACGGGCACCCTTTCGTTTTCGGGTGTTGTAGAGACGCACGGCCGTGCGTCTCTGTTAAACGGCCGTGCGTCCTGTACAACGGTGCCCGTCTTTGTACGACAGAATGCGGGCTGAAGAGGGTGATGTGTGGGAATATGGGACCGTGGTGTGTTTGGAACGCGTAGAGACGCAAAGGTTTTAAAACACGTAGAGACGCACGGCCGTGCGTCTCTACAGAGAGCGGAAAACGAGACTCGAACTCGCGACCCCGACCTTGGCAAGGTCGTGCTCTACCAACTGAGCTACTTCCGCTGGTTGAAATCGGCGGCAAAAATACACTTTTTTTGATATGGTTCGGCAGGTTGTGAAATTTTTTTTCAACCGAGTATTTCATTGTCGTTTTTTATGCAGAATGATGTTCCGTCGTTCTGAAAAAAATGCTATCTTTGGCGGCTCAAAATTTTATGCAAAAAAACTAACCTAATTGGATATATGTCAGAACAAATAAAAGGGAAGATTTCCCAAATCATTGGCGCAGTTGTGGATGTTCATTTCGACGAAATGATCACGCTGCCCAATATTTATGACGCGCTTGAAGTGCGCAGGGAAAACGGCGAAAAGCTGATTCTGGAGTGCGAACAGGATATTGGTGAGAACACCATGCGCTGCATCTCCATGGAGTCCACCGATGGTCTGAAACGCGGTATGGAAGTTGTGGCCACTGGCCGCATGATCACCATGCCCACGGAAAACATCAACGGCCGTCTGATGAACGTCATCGGCGAGAGTATCGACGGCATTGGCGAGATTCAGTCCAAACGCCGCAGCGACATCCACCGTCAGCCGCCTACATTCGACAACCTCTCCACCACACAGGAGGTCCTCTTCACCGGCATCAAGGTCATCGACCTGATCGAGCCTTACGCCAAGGGCGGTAAGATCGGTTTGTTCGGCGGCGCCGGCGTGGGCAAGACCGTGCTTATCATGGAGATGATCCACAATATTGCCAAGAACTACGGCGGCACGACCGTGTTCACCGGCGTGGGTGAGCGTACCCGTGAGGGCAATGACCTGCTGCGCGAGATGCTCGAATCCAAGGTCATCCGCTACGGCGATGCGTTCATGAAGAGTATGGAGGAAGGCGGCTGGGACCTCTCGAAGGTTGATATGGCCGAACTCGCCAAATCGCAGGCTACCCTCGTCTTCGGACAGATGAACGAACCGCCCGGAGCCCGTGCCCGCGTGGCTCTTTCCGGTCTGACTGTGGCTGAAGGTTACCGCGACGGCGACGAAACCACCGGCGGTCGTGACATCCTCTTCTTCGTCGACAACATCTTCCGTTTCACGCAGGCCGGCTCCGAGGTTTCCGCACTGTTGGGCCGTATGCCGTCCGCCGTGGGTTACCAGCCGACGTTGGCCACCGAGATGGGTACCATGCAGGAGCGTATTACCTCCACCAAGCGTGGTTCTATCACCTCTGTTCAAGCCATTTACGTGCCTGCCGACGACTTGACCGACCCGGCACCTGCCACCACGTTCTCCCACTTGGACGCCACCACGGTGTTGAGCCGTAAAATCTCCGAGTTAGGTATCTACCCCGCCGTCGATCCGCTTGATTCAACCTCCCGCATTCTGTCGCCCGACGTTGTAGGCGAGGATCACTACAACACCGCCCAGCGCGTGAAGGAATGTCTTCAGCGTTACATGGAATTGCAAGACATTATCGCCATTCTCGGTATGGAAGAACTTTCCGAAGAGGACCGCAAGACCGTACACCGCGCGCGCCGTGTGCAGCGTTTCATGTCGCAGCCGTTCTTCGTGGCCGAACAGTTCACCGGCCTTGCCGGACGTTTTGTCAAGATCGAGGATACTATCAAGGGCTTCAACATGATTTTGGACGGCGATCTCGACTATCTGCCTGAAAACGCCTTCAGTTACGTGGGTACGATCGAGGAGGCCATTGAGAAGGGTGAAAAAGAGTTGGCAGCTGCAAAATAACGCGCTATGAGACTGGAAATCATCACCCCTACAAGCACGCTGTTCGCCGGCGATGTCGCGCTGGTGCAGCTCCCCGGCATCGATGGCTTGTTCGAGATTCTGAAGTCGCATGCCCCGCTGGTCTCCGCCCTGAAAGAGGGTCGTGTGAAGGTTGAGGACGAGCAGGGTCAGCCGCAGTTCTTCGACATCCGCGGCGGCGTGGTCGAGGTCAGCCACGACAAGGTGCTGCTGCTGGCGGAATAGGAGAGTCGGCATTCCTGCCGAACGACGTAAAGACGCATGATGTGAGACGTTGGCATGAATGCCGATGTCTCACTTTTTTTAGGAGGTTCGGCATCCCTGCCGAACACTTTAGGAGGTTCGGCATTCCTGCCGACTGACGTAAGGGTGTATGATGTGAGACATGTTGTTCAGATAATCACTTTCCGCTCTTCCGTCGGTTGCATTCCTTGCATAGCATCTGGCAGTTTTCGGCAACTGTCCGGCCGCCTGCGTGCCACGGGGTGATATGGTCGGCCTCCATATGTTCAATCTCGAAATGCTTGCCGCAGATGGTGCAGATGCCGCTCTGTCGCTCGTAAACCTCGCGTTTAGTGTTATCGTCGAAGGTGCGAATACCCAAATGGTGCTCATCGCCGTCAAGGACATAGGCATAGATACCAGCTTTGCGCTGCACATCGCTGTCCTGCATCAGTTTGGCGATGCGGCTTTCGAGCTCGTTAGCATCCAACATGTCGTCTTTGTGGGCGTTATAGAGCTCGCCCCACGCCACGCCTTTCATCTCCTTGCGGTATTTCGTGAACTTGGCCTGTACCCAGTTGATGACATTTTGGAAGTAGAGCCACAACTCATCAGCGTTGGGATCGTGTTGATGGGCGGCCATATAGCCCGACACGTCGCCGTGATTGAGCCAGCCAATCACCGTCTCAAGATAATCCTGCCGTATGCAGCTGCCACTAAGATAACGGTTCCCCATCTGATAGGCCACGCAGTTGGTCTTGCTGAACTTTCGCTTGGCTTCTGTGACGAAGCTGCCAGCATACACAGCATTGCGCATTTCCTGCTCGGTAAGTTTTTCGCCCGCGATGTTGATGGTACGGAACCAGTCCAGTTTCTCGCTTGCACTGCCCGTGCAGATATAGACAGTGAGTTTGTAGTCCAAAATCCGCTTCTGTCGGTCGGCAGGCAGGTTGCTGAATCCGTACGGATTCTTGTCGCCCTCAAATACGACGGAGAAGTTGCCGTCTAAATACTCGCAGATAGAGAGGGTGCGCTGCTGCCCGTCGATGACCTCGAAAGTGCCGTCCTCGCGTTTCGCCCAATACATCACATTAAGCGGAAAATCCTTTGAAACGGTTCGGACGACTGCCGTCTGCTGCTCGGGCTTGTAGATAAACTCTCGTTGGTATGGCGGACGGATGTCTAACTGCCCGCCGTATGCGCGGACTCCGTTTTCGTCGTTGTTCTCGTAACCTTCCACCAGGTCACGGATGCTGATTTCTGTGAATGCTATTTCCATAATCTATTGTTTTTTGCGGATCAAGATTCGCTCATATATCCTTTTACCGTTTATATACGGTGCACCTTTAGACATGGCATTAGTGCTGGTGTCAATAATTTCAAACTGGTCAGGACTATACTTGTCCATAAATGTTATAGGAACACCCATAATCCCATCGTAATCATTCGGAATATCAGCTACTTTATCAACATTAATAGCATCGAAATTGTCATATTTAGGATAAACTTCAGGAGTATAATGCTTGTATAAATCAACTTTTTCATGTCGCTTTATAATATCAAGATTTGTGAACCAACAGATATTTCCCATGCTTCTCCATTTCTGACCAGTTTCATCCTGCCAATACCGTGTTGTCCTCGGTTCGCTATATGGCGGCACTTGAAAACTCATATCTCCAAATTTATATCCAATCCATAATTTATCAGCCTTTATTTCACGAAATATATCAATGTAATGAATGGCATTTTGCTGTCCAATCACCAAAAACTTTTTTTGGTATTTCATTAGCTGTTTTACGTATTCCCTGAACAACGAAAATGGCGGATTTGTAACCACAATGTCTGCTTCTTTTAACAGTTCCACACATTCTTTTGAGCGAAAGTCGCCGTCTCCCTCCAAACGTGTCAACACATTTTTGTCATTCTTAATCAACCACTCTACATCTCCAAGATTAGTGGCTCCATCACCGTTGAGGTCAGACACTTCGGTAATCACAATTTTGTGTGGTACTTTTGTTTTATCCTGCTCCTTGTTCTCCTCGTCAAACATTGATAACTGTCTTCCAGCTACTGGAGACCCTGCGTAGCAGGTTGCAATGAGTTTCTTCAGTCCTAAATGGTTGAAATTCATCGCAAAGTACTTGAAGAAATTACTTTCGTAAGGGTCGTCACAGTTGCAAAGCACTGTTTTGTCTTTAAAGTGTTTCTTGTAATGCCGCAACTCGTTCTCAATATCAGAAAGTTGCGTGTAAAACTCGTCTTGTTTGGCCTTCATGGCCGCATTGAGGCTCTTGTTCCCTGCCATAATGGATTGATGGTTTGTGCATTGCCATCAATCACTTGTCGATATAAAGAAAGGTGTGAACCCTTCTATTCGCGTTCACGGGAAGCCTAGGAAGAAACCCGCCAATCCTCATAGAATGATGTTCACACCATCGTGGTGCAAACCATTTCGAGGATTGTAGGTTAGCCAGAGGCTTTTCATGAACAGCTTGATATCCGACTTTCGAGAAATCAGTTTCCTAGGCTTTTTTCTTGAACGCGAAATAATAGCTAATGCTTTGGTTTATAATATGTTTCTAAAAATCTCTTATTCTATATTGTCACTTTTTGTTTCTAATTCTTTGCTTAAAACATCGTATATATATACTGGACTTTGGAAATAAAGTCCGGTTTCCTCATTAATCAAATTATCAAAAGTCTTGGAATTGTAAAACGCATCCATGGCCTGTGCAATGGACATACTTCTCTTTTCCACCAGCATGGTGATAACATCCCGTGCCGTACATTCGTTCATGTAATCCATTTCACTCATATCCGCACTAATTTTGAAATTGCTTTTTCCGTTCCGAAAAAGTACTGGAAGGTAATGCCATGCATATACTTGAGCCTTTCCAAAAAGACATTCATATCAATATTCTGCTCCATAAGGTTACGAATTTGAACACCTACCTTGTCGTTTGCAATCGGACCATATATCACGTCAAAGGAATGGATATTATTATCACTGTCATTCGTTCGGTTTTTTAACACAAACTCGGCCCATTCTTTTGAATACTCGTCAAAGTGCAGAAAAGATAAAGAACCGTCTGTCAATAAGCTGTCATCGAATTGGTATGAGATCACAACAGGTTCAGCATCAAACTGAATTGCCTTAAATATGGCTAACTGATGTGCCTGTTCATAATTGTCTGACAAATAAAATCCTTTGCCGAAATCCTTTCCCCTATTGGACTTTGACAAATCAATGATGTCGAAATCAATATATGTTCCGTGATAAAGTTTCATGATAAATATCCTCCATTTCTTTTGCAATAGTCAGTCATGGCGTCCACCATATAGGGGAAACTCATGGTATGAGCTATATCGTATTGATTCTCCAAAAAATCCATAGCCTTATACTGCCGAAGGTATTGGTACGTCTGCTTTATATTCAAATGGTGATGCTGGGCAAACTCACCAATGAAAATGACAAGATATTCTATACGGTCACGGAAGTTCATAATAGCTAATGCTTTGGTTTATAATATGTTTCTAAAAACTATCTTACAATAACGATATTATTTGGTTATTATTCGAAAAATCAGCGGCAAAGATAAGAAAAATTGGAAGTGGAAATCTATCATCCAACTGAAAATATCAATCTTGAAGTTCGGGTGGCAGACGACACCGTTTGGCTGACACAAGCACAGATGGCTATGTTATTCGGTGTGAAAGAGAATACCGTAACTTACCATATCAAAGAGATTTATCGAATTCAGGAGTTGGAAATGGAAGCAACTACTCGAAAAATTCGAGTAGTTCGTCAAGAGGGTAAAAGCTGTGTGTGTTCGTTAGCCCATGAACATAGGTTCGTTAGCTTATGAACATAGGTTCATTTGCCTATAAACCCATGTTCGTTGTCGTGTGCGTATATACGCGTCGGCTTATGCCTGTACGGGCGTTGGCTCATGCCTGTACGGACGTTGGCTTATGCCTGTACAGGCGTTTGCTCATGCCTGCACAGGCGTTGGCGGGACCGTTTCCTCGCTCCGCTCCCTGATCACCGGCACTATCGCGTCTTCCACGCAGAGGCTGCCAATGCGGGTCCTCCGCAGCGCGGTGAGGTGGGCGCCGCTGTTGAGCGCGGTGCCGAAGTCGCGGGCGAGGGCGCGGATGTAGGTGCCCTTGGAGCAGCGGACGCGGAAATCGATGTCCGGCAGCTCGAAACGGGTGATTTCAAACTCGTAAATCGTGATATTCTTGGCGGTGAGCTGCGCCTCGTCGCCGCGGCGGGCGATGAGGTAGGCGCGTTCGCCCTGGTGTTTCACGGCGGAGAATACCGGCGGAACCTGCTGGATGTCGCCCGTGAGTGCGCGGACGGCTTCGTCGGCCATCTCGCGGGTGATGTGCTCGTAGGGGTAGGTGGCATCGATGGGCTTCTCCATATCGAAACTCGGGGTTGTTGCGCCCATGCGGAACGTGCCCGTGTAAGTCTTCTCCTGCGTCTGCAACGTATCCACTTGCTTGGTCATCTTGCCCACGCAGATGATCAGCAGCCCGGTAGCTAAGGGGTCAAGTGTGCCGGCGTGGCCCACCTTTACGTGATGCCCGGCGATTTTCGTCGCCATCTTGCGCACCTTGCCCACCACGTCGAACGACGTGCAGTTGTAAGGCTTGTCAATCAGCAAAAGGTCGCCCTCCGGGTTGATGTCTAACCCAGGCAAATCGAAGGAGACATGTTGGAACTTCTGGTTCTCTCTCATAATTGGCTGAGAACGATGGCCAGGATGCCGATAATCACGCAGTAAACGGCGAACCAGATGAGTTTGCCCTTCTTCACGATGTTGATCATCCATTTGCAGGCGGCACATCCCGTGATGAACGCGGCGAGGAAACCGATGATGAGCGCTGCCGGCGAGATGCCGTCCATGGCGGTGCTGAAGCCTTTATCGGCGATGTCCATTACGTCCAAAAGGGCTTCGCCCAAGACCGGCGGGATGACCATCAGGAAGGAGAACTGCGCCATCCGCTCCTTCTTGTTGCCGAGGAGCAGACCCGTGGCGATGGTGGTTCCCGAACGCGAAAGACCCGGCAGCACGGCCACGGCCTGTCCGATACCGATGATGAAGGCGTGCAGCGGGGAAATCTCCTCCCGTTGGCGAGGTTTGGCGAAATAGGAGAAGGCCAGCAACGCCGCCGTGACCAACAGCATAATGCCGACAATCAGCAGCCCGGAGCCGAAGATTTCCTCCACGGTGTCCTTAAAGAAAACACCCACAATGCCGATGGGAATCATGGAAATCAGGATGTTGATGGCAAAACGGGTGCCCTCGTTCAGTCCGGAGTAACTTTTCCACGACTGTTTGGTGAACAAATCCTTGAAAATCCAGACGACTTCCTTCCACAGGATAACCAGCGTGCTGAGCACAGTGGCCACATGCAGCGCGACAATCATCGTCAGGTTGGATTCGCCTTCCAGCCCGAAGAGGTTGGACAAAATAGTGAGATGCCCGCTACTGCTTACGGGCAGAAATTCAGTCAATCCTTGAACGATACCAAGGATTAAGGCTTCTAACCAGCTCATATTGAAGGCTTATTCGTTGTCGGTTTTCGGGGCTTTGGGATGCCACATGATGGCTACGATTTCAGTGGCCAGTCCGAGGAAAATCAGGATAGGGGCGACCACAATGCGGCGCGTGTTGAAGATTTCGCCGTCGAAGACCTCGTCCGGGACTTTGCCGCCACTCAGGCAGATGTAGCCGATGAGCAGCAGCAGTGCACCGACACCCATCAGGATGTAGTTCATTTTGCGAAACAACGGCGGACGGTTGCCTTTCACGTTTTCCATCTTTTCGATATTGTTGGAATTTGTACTCATATTGTTTTGAATGTTATTAATTTACAGATAAAGTCGCTCGTCATCGATGCGGATGTAGCGGTTCACGGAGATGGCCGATATGACCATGGTGAACAGCATGCTGAAGAGCAGCACGGCGGCGAGGATGATGACGATATAGAGCATGGCCGAGAAATCGACGAAGTCGGGGGCCATGTTGTTGCCGTAGAGCAGCAGCAGTGCGAGCAGGACCACGGCGATGATGCCGCCCCATACGCCTTGCAGCATTCCCTTGGTGACGAACGGTCTGCGCACGAATTTCGGGGTTGCACCGACCAACAGCATACTCTTGATGTTGAACCGTTTGTCGAAGATGTTCAGCCGGATGCAATTGGCCACCAACAGCATGGAAATCACCATGAAGACAAGGCAAATGGCCAGAATTACCCACTGTATCTTCTTGAAGTTATTGCTGATGGATTTTACGATAAAGTCCGGATAATCAACGTCTTGTACAATCGGATTGCGTTTCAGCTCCTTGGAAATCATATTGAGGGAGTCGGAATTGGCGTATTCCGGTTTCACATTGATGATGATAGAGGCGTTGATGGGGTTGGAGATGACCTCGGTGTAGTTGCTGCCGATGATCTGCTGCGCGGTGCGTGTGTTCTCCTCCCGCGACGAGACTCGCGAGTTTTCGATGTAAGGTTTCAGCTTGATTTGCTTCTCCAAGGCGTCGATGTCGGCCTCCTTGATGTCGGAGTAGAAAAGGACCTCCATCTCAATCTTTTGGGATAGATTTTGGAGGTATCTCATTGAGAAAAAGGCAAAAAAGGCGAGCGCCCCGATGAAGAACATGGTGAGCGCGATGCTGAATATGGAGCCGAAAGCCGACAGTCGGAGCCGCGCTTTCGTAATGCTGTCAATGGTGTCTGGATAATTATTTGCCATAGGTAACTTTTTGCGCCGCAAAAGTACAAAATTATTGGTTATGTAGGGTCAATGGTCAAAGGTCAAAGGTCAATGGTCAATGGTTAGGAAATATCCCAAAAACGGCGGATCCGCTGCCCGACATGCTGGCGTAAAGGGCGCCGTCGCGGTAGAAAGCCTCCTTAATTTCCCTTAATTCCGGGTGCTTTGCAAACACCGATTCCTCAAAATCATTGACAACAACGTCCTTCCAGGTTGATACATCCTGTTGCAAAACGTTGGGCAAGAATATGTTGGATTCTTTCGGGGTGATGCCAGCGTAGGCCTCCTTCGTGGAGACGTGAATGTCAGGTTTAACGATTTTTAACTGATATGCGGAGAGGTCCAAGTCGATGGGGGTCATCACCTCGCCGCGGCCGGTGGCATACATCGGCTGATTGTACAGAAAAAACGGCACGTCGCTGCCCAATTGCAGGGCGTAATGCAGCATTTGTTCCTCCGTGACGGGCAGCTGAAAGGCGTCGACCAACAATTTGAGAGTGAAGGCTGCATCGGCGGAGCCGCCGCCTAAACCTGCGCCTGTGGGAATGCCTTTGTCCAGATACAAATGCACGCCTTCAATGCCATAATCTTGCTGAAGTATGCGAAACGCCTTTACACAAAGATTGTTATCGGACGGCCCCAAATCTTCCTCACTCTCCAACTCGAATTCGAATTCTGCCGAGCAAGGCGTGAGGGTCATGATGTCGTGATAGAAGCTTGTCGGGTAAAATACCGTTTGAAGATCGTGGTAACCATCCTTGCGTTTGCGTACAATTTGCAAGCCAAGGTTGATCTTGGCGGTTATAAACGCATTTAAGGTAGAGAAATCCTTCTTCATATTTTAATATTGTCGAAGTTCTTGCCGAATACGCTGGCAGTCTTGGAGATGGTGATGAACGCTGTCGGGTCTATCTCCTTGATTATTCGGGTGATGTCGCCTTTGTCAGTCCGGTGTGCCACAATGAGCAGCACATCGCTCTCCTGCTGGTTGTAGGAGCCGTAGCCTTTGAGGAAAGTGGCTCCGCGGTGCAGCTTGGTGTTGATGTTCTGTGCGATTTCGTGGTTCTTCTGCGAGAAAACCATGAACTGGTAGGTTTGCCGGTAGCCGTCGATGACCAGGTCGGAGACGATGATGGAGACGATGAGCACCACAAAGCTGTAAACCAGCTTCTGCACATCGTGAAGCACGAAATAGGAGCTGCCCACGATGACGATATTGGCGAAAAGGCTCACGCGGCCGTAGGAGATGTTGCGGTACTTGCCAATCATGAGCGCGATGATATCGATGCCGCCGGTGTTGCCGCCCCAGTTGATGGTCATGCCGATGCCGCAGGCTGCGAGGGCCGAGCCGATGAT
>Ga0265299_10003084_pt1 | contig 16517 bp, 6 predicted proteins | sample AusTroGonzalo_MG_4_FD_193485 | JGI IMG/M metagenome (GOLD analysis project Ga0265299, IMG submission 193485) | Bovine rumen microbial communities from tropical cattle in Woodstock, Queensland, Australia - Gonzalo_02 | ecosystem: Host-associated > Mammals > Digestive system > Stomach > Rumen ... | reverse complement strand
GACTTCTTCAAGTTAGACAGAAATTTGTCAGGCAGTGAATTGACGGATTCATATTGCATCAAAATGGTTCGTGATTATTGGGACTGCTCAAAAGGTGCGTATTTTAATCATTCATGGACCGGAGGTTGCTATTATAGAAGACATTATGACTGCCAGAGTGGAGATAGAGGTGATTTGATGGCTACTATAGATGAATTGTTCAACGACGGTGACATAGAGATTGATGTGTCAGCAAGTTACTACAGAAATTACGTTCTTAATATAGAAGCACATGGAATAAATGAACCAGGTGATTGCTACGACTACTACTATCTCCGGATTTCTTTCTGATATTTAATTTCAAATGTCACGATTTTCTTTCATTATGATTTGGCCTACCGGACACGCTTTTTATTAGAACTACATGGCAAACACCACTTGAAACTGCCACAACAGATGACGGCGTGCGCGTTGCGACGCTGGGAAGCGTCGTCTACTACCGAGCCCTTCAGCTCCGGAGTGCTGGGTGCGTAGGAGGCGACGGGGCTTTAAGAACTACATCCATAACGGTTCCTGTTGCCAATTGTGTGGGAAGCCAAGAGCTCCGGGATAGACACCGGGATAGTTTGTGAACAGCGTATTGAGGTCCTGAGTCAATGTGTTGCCCGGGTCTATGATGTTCAGCCAATAGCGTATGATGGCCAAAACGAAATAGACACGTTGAGTGTTGGCGACGGATTGGCTGATGAAGGTGCGATGCGGACGACGTGGCATCAAAGGACGAACACCTAATGTTCGATTCCACAAGCGAGCATGATGGGCGCAGATGTTGCGGATATAAACTAATGTGTGAAGCCATGAGGCAAACACCGTGTCGCTTACGCCAAATGCAGCGGCTACATCACGTTTGGGAAGTCCGGGTTTTAAGTTCTGATATATCATGGACATAGTGCCAAATGAAGTTATTTCCAATGTGATCCAACTAGGTGGCAATGGATCGGAGTATTTCCGACGGAAAGAACGAACAAACTGCTCGTCACTGCGATGATACTCATCCTCAATACTGGAAAGTGTTTTGGTGTGCTGTGATTGATGACTAAAAAGATTGGCATCCTCGAACCAGTAACCGTTATATGCCATAGACATCACGTAAGCCATCTGGGTGCGCACGGCCACTTCTATACGCTCAATACAGGAAAGAACAATTTGTCGCAAACTAAGGTACTTTTGTCATCACTTGGTTGATTAGAAAAAAAAGGCTTACCCTAAGCGCGCTGTTCTCTGGGAAGCGGGGTAAGCTTGTTGGGCGCAAAAATACTAAAATTTTAATACCACATGATATTTCGAAAAAAATTTTGAGAGAGTTTTTATTTATTCTCGCAACTCGGTATGCCCTACCCCTCACGCCCGTGTAAGGTTATTGATAGGCTCGGCCTCAGGCAAAAGGCGGTCTCCACAAACCAAATCTAAGTCGTGAACGTCAGCACCGGCGAGATTGAGGGCGATGTGACGGAGAATTGGTAAACGTGCCCGCACACCTGACGGCACACGCGTTGCGACGCTGGGAAGCGTCGTCTTCTAACGAGCCATTCAGTCCTAAAGGGCTGGACGTGTAGAGAGGACATGTTCACTTTCCCCACCTATTTCCATATATTCTCTTGCTTCCATTGGTTGCTAAACCCAAGTTTGTAAATCGGCATCTGGGGATACTTTGCAAACAGGTCAAATAACTTCTGCTTAAAAATGTTATCGGGATACACCATGTTGCATAGATACAACATGGTGGAGATGATATGAAAAGGACGTTTCTCCTGAAACTTGGAAAGATTTATTTGTAACCAAGGGTGATTTGGATTCACAACTTTCATCGGGGTTTTCACCATCGTTCTGCTCCATACTCTGGAATGATGCGCCACAATGTTCCGCAAATATGAAATCGACTCCAACCAACTGGACAGCTCGTTGTGGAAATTCAGTCCAAATTCTTTTGCAATGGCGGCCTTTTGTGGGAGTTGATGTTTCAAGTTCTTGTACATTTTCGACAAATTGCCGAAGGTTGCCACCTCAAGAATCAACCAAGCATCAGGATGTTCAGGACTTTCCCAAATCTTCGGGTCCGCATTTATTGTTGGATGTTCCTGTTTGAAATCCTTCACGAAAATCTCACCACTTCGGGCGAACTCATCTTGCAATTCATTTCGTTGTTGCTCGAAAAGATGTATGTCGTCAAACAATGTTGAATCAAGATACCATAAGCCCCCGTATGATTGCGACAAATGATAGATCAATTTGGCTCTGAGCGCTATCTCAATGATTTCAATGGCATAAAACAAGACCAAGCGTAACTCGCGGTCAAACTCATATTTCTCCACCACCTCCTCGAAATAAGAATTCGGGGCAAACGTATGTAGCTGTTTGTCGCTCCGCATGTCCCACCAATACCATTTCAATCGGTAGTAACTCACGCTTTTGAGGATTTTCTTTGCTGCGTTTTCATCGCGGAAAAGCATTCCTCGGCTTTTCAACAACGCAATTTGTTCGTCAATGCTTCGAGATGGTTTGTTTGTCATAGTCTTAAAATGTTTGTCACAGTTAAAAAAAATGACCCGCAGGCAGTTCTTATGGTATGCAAACGGGTACTGTTATCGTTTAAACGGACGAGTCCGTGTCATTTCTAATAAAATGCGAAGCACACCCTGATGCTCCGAAACGCGCCGCAAAAATACAAAAATTTTAATACCAGATGATATTTTGAAAAAAAATATTTGACTGACATAATCCGATGCGAACACTGCATTTCAACTATCCCGAAAAAATCGTAAGTTTGCCGCCGGTTTTTTTTTTAGATCTAATATTCCTTGAGCGGCCCCGTCAGGGGCAAGAGCTCGGTAGAGAAAAGAGTCAACGGTCAAAGTCAACAGGATGGAAAATAAAGGCAAGAGATCGGTAAGAGCGGCCATCATCGTCGGCGGGGTGATTCTCCTCGCCGTTGCGGCGTTCGCGATTTTCGGGAGGCACAGCAAGGTGGCGGAGAGCATCAAGCAGCAGACGGCGGTTTTGCTGAAGAAGGAGTATGTTCCCAACCAAAATGTGGATTTGGAGACCACGATGGCGCTCCAGAAATTGGATTCCGTCTATAACGATTTTCGGCAGCACTTCCGGATGCACTACCAGACCATCGCCACGGCGACGTTTCCCGACAGCAGCCGCATCATCCTTATCGCCGAACCCGCGCCCTTCTTCGAGCCCGACAGTCTTGAATCAATATGCAGCCGGTTCACGCACCAGACGTCGCGGCGGAACTTCAAAATTGGTTACGACGGATACGTCACCGATATGGCCGTCGTGTTAGGAAACGCCACCACGGAAAACCTTGACAACTTGGTGGCCAAGATTTCGGCGCAACAGTACCTTTCCGACTACAAACCCAACGCCATCGACCTGCTCGGCGGGGAGAAACGGCATTATTTCACGCGTGATGACCTGGACTACCAAATCACATTGGGCGAGTTTGACGACTGGTTCTTTGCCGCCGGCGAGGCTTTTATTGACGAAAAAGATACGGCTAACGACCTTACGGTCAGCGATATGTTTAGTCAGAAACGGCGCGGGGTCTTCTTCAGCCGCGTGCCGGGATTGGTGGCGTGGAGTATCCGCCGCGACAGCGACCTTTCCAAGCAGGCGGGCGACATCCGCCGTTTCGCCCTCGATGCCGACCTCATCCTCGGAGCCCTGCGGGATTCCACGACGTTGGTGGTGATCGGACGTGAGCGCGAGGCTTCGTTGGAGACGCTGCCGCCCCTGCGCGTGGAGTCGGTCCTGCTGGTCGCCTCCATCAGCAGCAAAGAGCTTTCGCAAAGTCTTGACATTAATGACTGCATGGCCGGCAAGATGTCCAATGGTCGCGACTGGTGCCCTACTTATCTCAGCAAAGAGCTGGAAAACACCGAGTTAGGACATCTGCTCACCATCACCGATGTGTTGCTCAAGGATTGGTCGGAAAATGGTACCATCGAGGAGGGTAGCTACCGTTATCCCTCTCCGGGCTATTTTCCTTTTGATCAGCCGCTGTTCAAGAAGCTCGGACTCAGCGAGTTGGTCTATAACTGGAACACCGCCAACACCATGTACGCCATCGACCTGCCGGAATACACCATCTACACGCTCAACCGCACGGGAGCGTTGCCCGTTTCTTATTTCCATTCGCAGTCGAACAGTACCAGTGTCGGGGCCAAATACGAGCGTCAGGCGGGCCACTACTTCGCCCGTTCCGGAAATACCGACATCGCTCGCGTGGTGCAATATGTCGCGCTGTATCAGCTGTTTATGGACAACGGCATCACCTACAAGGGCAAACAGCTCCATCCCGCTTTCCCCTCGAATAAACCTTACCTGCTGACCAAGCCTTGTCGCGACTTGATGGATATTCTCAGAAACTTGTCGGACAGTCGGATAGAAGAGCTTTCCGATACTCTTGCAAGCTTGCATTTTGCCGCGTATGGCGAGAAGCAAGTCAACAAGCAGCTGCGGCAGAACGAGAGAGAGTACAATTTCACCTACACCGACGAGCACCAGAAGGCAATTTACCGGGATGTCAATCAGAACGAGAAACGTTCGTTGATGGAGGAGTTCCGTGGGGTGCGTTCCATGTTGAACGGGCTTTCCGAGGAAGAATACACGAAGCTGGTCCGTTATCTTGCGTATCCGAGAGGCACAACGGTCAACAGCCGCGAGACATACAACCGCATGTTGCGGGCGCAGAAGGTCAACAATCTCCTGCGCCATGTGGGCAAGAACAACCTGCCGTTGCTCGGCGTTGATTTGGCGAAGGTGCGGGATTACTTCGTCGCCAACCTGCGCAACAGTGGCGGTCGCTACATGAAGACCCCGTCGGTGATTGTGACCTACAACGATCTTCTCACCACCGGCGGCCACAACATCTCCTCCAAGATCAGCAGGGTGGGGAGCACCACCAACTACAAGCGTTCGTACAATGACGCTCCGGTGGCGCAGGCGAATGTCCCGCCGGCAGCAGAAAAGCCCGCCACGCCGAAGACGAGCACGCCGTCAGCGGGTGCCAAGCCCGCGTCCGGCGGCAGTCCTTCGTCAGGCAGTAAACCGTCCACCGGCAGCAAACCCTCAGGCAGCGCCAAACCCACTGGCGGCGCCCAACCCACGACCGGCACCCATTCTTCCAAGAGTGGCGCAACCGCTTCCGTCCGTCCCGCATCCAGCGGCTCCGTCCGCCCGCGCACGAGCGTGATTGCCAGCGGGAGCCGCACGACGAGAGGGTTTTAGAATTCAGAATTAAGAATGTAGAATGAAGAATGCATAATGAAGAATTGATTTTGCGAAATATTGAAAATAATATTAACAAATAATTGTAAACATATTTTTCTAAGATATTGTGTTATAGTTGTTTGCGTATATTAAAAATATTTTCCAAAATCATAAAATCGTATATTTTTAATATATATATTTGCGGCCTGAATCGTAAACTGATAAAAAATGGAAAAGGAAGATCCCATTGAAGAGGCCCGCAGATATGTGGCCAATGCCGAAGAGATTATTAAAAAGGCTCAATATGACAGTGAGACAAAGTCATATTTGGACAGCAAATATGTCAAGACAGCCGGAGATGTTCTTTGGAAGGGCTGTCTGGTTGCCTTGGATGCAGTCCTGCATGTGCGCAAGGGGAAAGGTCGTCCCTCAATTGAAAAGTACAAGGAAGCTGCCGGCAAACGCGACCGCACGCTGCTGAAGTTTGTGAATGCCGGTTACGACACGATGCATTTGTTTATGGGTTACGATGGCAGTAAGCAGAAAAAGGTCTGTGATGCGGGCTTCGAGGCCGCCAACGCCATCATTGACCGTTGCGCCTTGCTTTGCCCGGCGCCGGTGTGCGCGTAAGATTCAATAATTCGTAATACACAATTGAAAAGGGCCGTCGCCAGAATTGGCAACGGCCCTTGTTTTGGCCTGTAGGGCTGCCGCAATGCGGCTGCCCTACAAAAAAGGGGAACCCTTCCGGATTCCCCTTGGTTATACAAATGGTTACGACTAATGTCGCTCCATTCCGCTGCCGACGTTAGGAGGCAGCGGAATCTCCTACTTTTTCACGAAGGATTTTGTAACAACCCCTGCTTCCGTGGTCACGCGCACGAAATACATGCCGTTGGCGAGATTCGAGACGTTGATGCGGGTCTGTACGGGCGTATCGCATACGCCCACCGTGTTGATCAGCTTGCCATAGACATCGTAAACCTCCATGCCGGTGACGTTTAGTTCGCCATCGATGCGGATGTCAACGTATTCCTTGGCAGGATTCGGGTAGAGGGTCACGCTGCTCGACAGCCAGTTCTCGATACCCACGTTGGTGGTCTGCTCGGTAATGGCCGTGCACCAGTCACTGGTGCCGTTTGCGCAGACAGCCTGCACTTGGATCTCATAGTTCGTCAGACCCGTGAGACCGGTGATGGTGTAGCTGTTCGTGGTAGAGGTGGCGGAAGTGTAGGTGCCGCCCACAGGTTTGTACTGGATGTTCCAGCTGGTCACATTCGGGTTGGCATCCCAAGCAATCGTGATGCTCTCGTTCTGGACGTCCGTGGTGTGCAAACCGGTCGGGACATCGCAAGGCTCCACATCCTGATTCAACGTGGTGAAGGTCATTTCGCTGCCTTCGACGGTCTGGCCGTTGAAGGTGATGAACGCCTTGAACGTGTATTGCGTGTTCGGCGTGAGGTTGCTGAGGGCAGCCGTGAAGCTGTTGCCCGTGCCCGTGCCGTTCACCGTGGTGTAGGTGCCGCCTTGTGTGGTCTTCCATTGGAAGCCCTTCGCCGTGATGGTCACGTTGTCGGGATTCGTGATGGTAGCGTTCAGCGTGGCGGTGGTCTGTGCGATACCTGTTGCAGCACTTGTGGCCACCGTAGGATCGGTGACCGTTTGGCCGCCCGTGGTGGTGAAGGAGGTGGCATTAGACCATGCACTCACACTACCCGCACCGCAGTCGGCCTGTACGCGGAACATGTACTGCGTGCCGGCAGTCAGGTTGGAGAAGGTGTAGGTGGGTTGCGTGCAAGGAATCGTGGTGCCCCAGTCAGCAGAAGTCGCTGTCTTGTATTGCAGATTCCAGGCCGTTTCGGTGCCGCCAGCCGTCCAGGTGGCCACGGCGCCGTTGTCGGTGATGCTGGTCACCGTCAGGTTCGTGGGCGTGGTGCAGGAGACAGGACCAGCACCGTTACAGTTGGTCGTGAAGGTGGTCAGCGTGCCGGAAGGCGTGCCGGAAGAGGTATAGAGGACCGTGTTGTCGGGCGCTATCACCACGATGCTGCACTCTGAATCCCAGCTGCCGGTATTCCAAGTCAGCGCGGTGGGTTGGTTGTCACAAAGATTCACCGTGAGGGTGTCGTATGCCTGGCTGTTAACGCCACCATGATTGGTAGCTGTGATGTTGCCCACCGGAATGCCGTTCTGACTGATGGTGATGGAAGCGCCGTTCCAACCGTCGCCGTATTCGTCTCCTAATATGAAGCTGTAAGCACATTGGTCGGAAGTATCGCAAATGATCGTGGCGAAATTCAGGACAGCGGCGGAAGAGGCATCCGTGCCACAAGTGGAAGTGACATACACCGTGTAGGCGGTGGCAGCGGTCAGACCGGTGAGGTCCACTGTGGTGCTCGTCGTGGTCGATGTGATGCCGGAACCCGGAGTGAAACCTGCCACACCATATTCCACCGTGTAGCTGTCGGCCGTGCCGGTCCAGCTGATAGTGGCAGAGGTTGTGGTGATGTTCGAGGCAGCCAAGCCGGTGGGCATCGGGCATCCGGAGCAGTTCGGCATGAAGGTATAGACCGTATTGGTGCCCGTGCTCATAGCAGAAGAAGCGTAAAGTTCCGCGTTGTCAGGTCCGATGACCGTGAAGCTTGCCTCGCCAGGATAGTTGCCAGCCGTCCAAACCAGATCGGTGGACACGCCGTGGCAAAGGTTCACCACTTCCGTGGCGGAAGCGCCACTTGTCAAACCGAGAGTGGCCACCGTGATACCGTTCTGCTTCACGGCAAGAGTACCGCCGTTCCAACCGTCACCCCAAGAGTCGATGAGATTGAAGGTGTAGGCGCACTGATCCGTAACATCGCAAAGAGACGTGTTGAAGGTCATTGTGGCCGCCTGGGAAGAACCATCTGTGCCGCAGTCTGCTGTAACACTCACCGTATAGGTGACACCCGTGGTCAGACCCGTGAGATCGACACTGTTCGTGGTGGAAGTGACCGTGACAGGCGTGCCGCCGGCCTCGGTGTACTCAATCGTGAAGGAGTAGGCGTTGCTGTTCCAGGAAATGGTGGCGGTATTCATGCCAATGTTGGAAGCAGCAAGGTTCGTCGGGGCGGGGCAAGCCACGGCGGTGGTGAACTGGATGGCGAAGGTGGAATCCGTCACATCGTCTGCAGAAGTGCAGTTGGTGATCACATACACATCGTAGGTGGTCTCGGGATTCAGGCCGGTGAGGGTTGCCGATTGGGTGCTAGTCACTTCGCTGTTCCACGTGGTGGCGGTGGATTCCTTGTAATAGACTGTCCAGGAGTTGTGGTCGGTGTCGTTATCCACGAAGGTGATGGTGGCGTTGTGGCCATCGACATTGGTGGCCTGCACGCTGGTCTTCACCGGGGAAGGACATCCCGGAGCCAAGCTAACGGTGAAGTCATCCAAATTCCAGCCAGAGCTGTTGCCGGAGCCTGTGAAGCGGATAGCGATTCTGCCAGAGGTAGCTTGAATGCCATTGAAGTCGAACGGTCCCATAAAGTTACCGTTACCCGAGACACCATCCTGATTGCCGCGAGGACCAGGCGTACCGGCATCACCGAGCAATTCGAAAGTGGTGGGATCCAAAATGTCGGTTACTACACCGATCTCCGCACTGGTGCCGGAACCATAGGACGTGGCCCAGAAGGAGAGACGCAAATCATGGATGTCGTTGGAGAAATCGGGAAGCACTAACAAGTTCGTATTGCCCTTCAATTCGGCGGTGTTGGCACCGGAATGGGCTGACTGAGCGTAACCGCAATAGACGAAAGGTCCACCTCCGGGTGACGTCACAGGAGTCTCCCAGCAGACAAACGGACGCTCGCCGCCGCCGGTGTAACCCTCAAAGTTCTCGGTCCAAGGCGTCGTTTCTGTAATCGTGATCTGGTCGCAGGCCGTGTTGAAAGAGACCATTGAAGAGAGCAGGGAAGAGTCGCTGCCGCAGAGAGAGCGCACATAGACCTTATATGTGGAGGAAGAGTTCAACGTAGTGAACGTATAGGAAGTGTCGGTGGTCGTAGCATACGCAGTGTCGGTGGCACTCATGGCATACACCGCATACTCGCTGGCTGCGCCGCTCCAGTCAACCGTCACGCCCGTCATCGTGATGTTGGACAACGTGACGTTGCTCGGCGGGAAACACTCGGTACATTGGACAATCAACTCGAAGCCGGCTCCACTATAGTAAGAACCGGAAGTGAAGTTGATGGTGATCGGACCAGCATACGCCACATTCACGTTCTGAACACCGCTGAATGAGCCTAAAACTTCACCGGCTGTACCTTGGCCCGCATAGATAGTCACCACGCCGGCATAGTAAGAGGAAGCATTATAAGTGTTCACTGAACCCGTGACAGAAAGACCGCTGCCTTCAGTAGCCGGGTTGATCACCACAGTGTAGTTACAGTTGGTGCTGTAGGTTCCGTTCGGACCGCCATCATCATAGAGGGCCATGCCGCAGGTGGTGATGGTGTCGCTGCCCGTGGCACCAAACATGTATTGGCTGGTCACGACGGTGATCGGACCCACCCAATCGCTGCCGAGTGAACCGCAGTCAGACTGCACGTAGAAATCGTATGCAGAGGAGGCACTCAGACCCTCAACCGTGTAGTGTGTGGAGTCAGATGACTCGATGGTGCCGTTACCTTGCGTGTACCCCATCGGGCCGTATTCAATGTTCCAGGACTCAGCAGTTCCCAGCTCCGTCCAAGAAAGGGTCACGGAGTTCTCGCCCACATCCGTGGTGGCGAAATTGGTGGGATACATACAGTTGGGGCGAACCTCAACGGTCACGTTGTCCACGTTGAAAACAGTAGAGCTACCTGTTCCGGTCGGTGTTCCAATGACGATGTAGCCCGTGGTGCCGGGGAAGTCCTCGAAAGAGACGATCTTCTCCGTGTAGTCGCTGGTCAGATCCGTGAAAGAGCCGGCGATATAGATGCTGTCAACAGAGTAGAACTCAGGAATGATACCCACGATCAACGGGCGGTTGCCGGAACTCTTGCGGGCCATCAGTTTCACCTGAAGGGTGGAGAGATCCGTGACATCCAAGTTGGGCAGACGCATGAAACCATAGCTGGTGGCGTTGTAGTTGCCCTCGACATGCATGGATTTGCTCCCAGAGTAGGGATTCTCATTGCGGACAGCTGCCCATCCGGACATGTTGGGCGATTCGAACTTCTGCCAACAGGTGGGGGTGCCCCAATCGGAATAACTCTCGAAATCCTCAAAAAGAGGAAGTTGCACGGCCTCGCACTGGGTCTTGAAGGTAAGACGGCTCGACCATGCGCTGGTGTCCGTGCCAGAGCAAATCGCACGTACGTAGATGTCATAACGGGTGTCGGCGGGCAGGTTCTGCATTTGGAAAAGTTCCGTGCCCGTGATAATCTCGCTCACAGAGCTAGTGTCGGGGTTGAAGTTCTCAGGGCCATAGCGCAGCTCCCATTCGCTCTCCTGGTAGCCGGCCGTCCAAACAATGTCAGCCGAGTTGGAGGTGATGTTGATGGCGGAAACTTGTGTGGGAGCGGGACAAGAGGGCAGGGTGGTGAACTGGACGGATGCCCACTGGGAAGTGCCGTCGTCGGTGCCGCAGTCAGCCTGCACATAAACCGTGTAGGAGGTGGCGGCGTTGAGGTTGGTCAACGTGATGGTGTTGCCGTATGCGTTGTCGGTAGTACCAGAACCTTGGCTGAAGCCCGTCTCGCCATATTCAATGTTGAAGACAGTGGCCGTGCTGTTCCAAGTGATGGTGGCATCGTTGATGTAAACCGGGGAAGCCGTCACAGCGGTGGGAGCGGGACAAGCCACCGAAGTGGTGAAGTTTTGGGTGAAGGTGGCATCATCGCCAGGCACTCCGCCGCAGTTGGTCACCACATACACGTTGTAGGTGGTTTCAGGAGCCAGACCTGTGAGGGTGTAGGTCGTGTCCGACAGGGTGACCGGCTGCCAGTCATTGTCAGTCTCGGTGCTCATCTTGTAATAGAGGGTCCAGGAATTGTGCGTTTCGTCTTCGTCCACGAAAGAGACAGTGGCGTTGTGCCCGTCAACATTCGTGATTGTGATACTGTTTTTCACAGGAGAGGCGCAACTGGGGATTTCCATTACCGTAAGGTCGTCGAAACGATAACCGCAGCTTTGTGCTCCGGAGACACGGAACGCGATGTTGTGGCCGTTACCTTGGTAGGAGGCCAAGGAGACCGAATGATATTCGTAATAGGAGGCACTGTTACCAAACGTCGTGCTTTGGATGGTGTCCACTACCTCAAAAGTGGTGGCATCTGTAGGATCGCTCATGACACCAACCTCGAAATAGCCTGTGCTGCCGGTCTTGTCAAGCCAGAACTCCAGCATCAGATTGTTGATGGCAATGCTGTTGTCGAATGCCGGCATGATGGCGATCGTCCATCCGTTGTTCACCCAGTTGAAGTCCAAGCAACCTTGGCTACCAGCGTGGGAATAGGTGGTACTATTCATGTGATAGACCATCACGCTGGGGGAGGAAGCCAGTCGAGACCAACAGTTCACATAGTTGGCAAAGTCACTGCTGGCGCCGTCTTGAACGGGCAGATAAGTCTCAAAGCCGGTGGAGTAGGAGGGTGCCGTGATATCATCGCAGGCGGTCATAAAACTGTATGCGGATGACCAGTTGGTTTCGGTGTTGTCTGAACAAGCGGTCTGCACACGTACTTTGTAGGAAGAAGAAGGGTTGAGACCGGAAAGATCAACGGTGTTGGTGGTGGACGTTGCCGTCAGCGCATTCGTCCAGTCGGACTCAGAAGAAAGCATGTATTCAATGTTGTAGGAGGCAGCGTTCGCATCACCCGTCCAGGAGATGGTTGCGCCGGTGGTGGTGATGTTGTTGGCCGTCACGTTCGTGGGCTTCGCGCAAAGGGAGGGCGTGCCGTAGCTGAACGTGGTCTTGGGCAGGAAGTTGCGCTGGGTCGGGGAAACAGAGCTTATGTCAGAATAGTCGTAACCTTGCACGCTCGAGCCAGAAGATGCAATGCCATAAAAATAGGTGTGCTGGTAGTTGCCCGTGGATGCGGAAGAGAATTCAACGATCAGGTTGCCGCCAGTGTAGTTGAAAGGACTGTCAAACTCGATCGTCAACTCGTCGTTTGCAAATGGCAACGAGCCAGTGTAAACGGTCGTGTTGGCATCCGAAAGGAAACTCCCGGAAAAGACAGCGTCCGTGGCATAACCTATCTTCACATTGTAGGTTGACGTCAAGGAGGGGGTGGCTGTCAAATAGAAAGTCATCTCCGTGATGGCATTGTTGAGCATATTGCTTAACATGCTTTCCGGATAGATGAATTGAGCTTTGAGGTATGCATCAGCATACCAGCCGTAAACGGGCACGTACTCGTTCGTTTCCGTTCCGTCGGCCACCGTGAGGGTGTTCTGTGCCGACACACGCTGAGCCGCGAAACCCAACGTCAAGAGTGTCAGCATCAAAAGGAATAATTTTTTCATACTGTTTGATTTTGGTGAATATTTGATTGTTGTTTGTATTCTTCAAGTTTCAGGTTTCAGGTTTCAAGTTTCAAAGTTCTAACCCACTAACCCACTAACCCACTAACCCACTAACCCACTAACCCACTAACCCAATTAGTCGGCAAAAATACAATATTAACTTATCAAATATCTAATGTTGATAACTTTTGAAAAAAATAAGGGCGGAAAGGCCGAATAAGGCGGTAAGCTTAGGCAGACTTGTCGGAAAGGTGACGATGCGTTTTTAACAATTCAACACAGAATGGTTTTTTACACATTTACGTAAATTTACGTAGAACAATCCATGATTTTTTATATTAACTTTGCATAATGCGTAAAATAGTTCGTAAAATAAAGATGGCTAATTGTAACTTATTTATTATCAATATTTTACCATTGTCCCTATGGGCTGATTACCAGCAGGGGAGGCTATCTGTTACATACACTAAATCACCCTTTTTTTCACCCGTTTTTGCGAGAGGTTTCCTATACGGGGAACCCTCTCTGCAAGGGCTTTTTCTTGCTTCAACACAAATGTCCAATCCCGAAAAATAATAAGTAGTAATAAAATATCAAAGAAATGAAACGTTTAAGTACACTTTCCATCCTCATGCTGCTGCTTTGCGCGGCATGGGCGCAGACTCCCGAGACGGTGAACGGCTTCGCGGTGGGCGGCGGCGTGGACAACACCACCGGCTCTGTCGCCATCATCGGCCAGCCCTTCTCCCAGTATGCGCAAACCGCCAATTATAGCGCGACCCTCGGTGTCGGGCAGTCGCAGCTGTCCGTGAAGAAGGTGGAGGCCGTCATCAACGAAGGTGAAGCCTACACCGAGAACGGATTCAACTATCCGGCCACCACAACCGCCGGCACCTACGAGGACAGCCGCTACGACAAGTTCGGCGGCCAGTACAACTATGACCAGCTGACCACCCTCAAGTTGATGGTGCTGGGTGCGTTTACCTGCGGCGACCCGGTCAAGGACTTCGACAACCACATCTACCAAACGGTGGCGGTCGCGGGCTACTGCTGGACCAAGGAGAACCTGGTTTCCGAGCACTACGCCGACGGTTCCGACCTGACCGAGGCCCCGATGGTCTATACCAGCGCCTCGTTCCCCAATGCGAGCGACAATCTGGACACCTACGGTCGTCTCTACACCTGGTATGCCGCCGTGAACCTCCCCGCAGGCAGCACATCCGCTCCTACCGCGGTGGGCGGCTTCGTCCAGGGTCTCTGTCCCGATGGCTGGCACATCCCGACCCCGACGGAGAAGGACGCTCTCACCGCTGTCTCCGCGCTCGACCTGCGCACGCATGAGTGGTGGATCACCCCGAACGACAATAACAACAGCACGAACTTCACCTCCCTTCCCGCCGGTCTCTACAATGCGGAACAAGGCCGCTTTGAAGGGCTCACCACGGAAACTGATTTCTGGTACGACGCTTCCGATGCAGGCGTGGTCAACGGCGTGATCGTCGTCCCCGCCCTCTGCTACTACTGCGACGCCCCGATGCTGCTCCCGCAAAGCGCCAGCAACGGCCTGAGCGTGAGATGCGTTAGGAATTATTAAGAATGAAGAATGAAGAATCATCACTGCTCACTGTTCACTAATCACTAATCACAATTCACTAACAATCATTCAACGCTCATTCCAACAACACCCCAAACAATAACATCAGAAAAAAATAAAAAGTAAAAATAAAAAATCAAAACAATGAAAAGATTAATTACCCTTTCCGCAATGTTGTTCCTCTTGGTTGGGGGACTTTTTGCACAGAAACTGAGCTACCAGGCGGTGGTTCGTAACAGTTCCAACGAATTAGTGGTGAACACCGCGCTGACCGTGGAGGTGAGCATTATGAATGCCTCCAGCACGGTGCAATACGCCGAGACCCACAATGTCACGAGCAACCAGAACGGCTTGATCGTGCTGACCATCGGTGACGGCACCGTCACCACGGGCACCAACCTCTCCGCCGTGAACTGGGAGGGCGCGACCATCCAGAGCGTCATCAAGAACGGCGGCGCCACCGTGGCCACCATCAGTAGCCCGGTGAACGCGGTGCCTTACGCCCTGCAGGCTGCCAATGCCGGGAGCTCCTTGTCGCAAGTGCAGGCTGACTGGAGCGAGGACGACATCACCTCCCCCGCCTACATCATAAACAAGCCCGATCTGAGCGCTTTCCTGATGACCGAGACTGACCCGACCGTCCCGGATTGGGCGAAGGAAAGCTTCAAGCCTGCTTACGACTATTCTGAAATCGTCAACACCCCGACCATCCCGACCACGGTGGCCGAACTGACGGATGCAGCCGACTATGCAAAGACAGCCGATGTGAACACCGCTCTCGCTGCCAAAGCCAACGCCACTGACGTTTACACCAAGACCGAGACCGACAACCTGCTGAATGACAAGGCCGATGCCGCTGATCTCGCCGCCAAGGCCAACGCCACTGATGTTTACACGAAGACGGAGACAGACAACCTGCTGAATGACAAGGCCGATGCCGCTGATCTCGCCGCCAAGGCCAACGTAAGTGACATCCCGACCACGGTGGCCCAACTGACAGACGCAGGTGACTATGCGAAGACGGCCGATGTGAACACCGCTCTCGCAGACAAAGCCAACACGAGCGACATTCACGACAACACCATCACAATCCAAAAGAACGGCGAGACGGTTGCCAGCTTCACCCTGAACCAGAACACCGACCAAACCATCAACCTGACGGTCCCGACCTCCGGCGGTGGCGGTACAGGTGTTGCCCAAACCATCAACATCAGCGGCAATGTCATCACGCTTTCTGATGGCGGCGGTTCTGTGACCCTGCCGGCCGAGGCTGATCCGACCGTTCCGACATGGGCGAAAGCTGCTAACAAACCCGTTTACGACTATTCTGAAATTACAAACACTCCTGATCTGAACGGATATGTTACGACTACGGCCATGAACGAAGCCCTTGCGAACAAGGCTGATGCCAACAATGTTTACACGAAGGCGCAGGCTGACGAAAAACTGGGCGCCAAAGCCGACACTGCCACGGTGAAAGCTGCTCTGGCCGATGTGAACACCGCTCTCGATACGAAAGCTAATTCCGCTGACGTTTACACGAAGGCGCAGGCTGACGAGAAGTTGGGTGCCAAGGCCGACACCGCCACGGTGAACGCTGCTCTCGCCACCGTGAACGCCGCTCTCGATACGAAAGCTAATTCCGCTGACGTTTACACGAAGGCGCAGGCTGACGAGAAGTTGGGTGCCAAGGCTGACACCGCTACGGTGAACGCCGCTCTCGCCACCGTGAACACCGCTCTTGATACGAAAGCTAATTCCGCTGACGTTTACACGAAGGCTCAAGCTGACGAGAAGTTGGGCGCCAAAGCCGACACCGCTACGGTGAATGCTGCTCTCGCCACCGTGAACACCGCTCTCGATACGAAAGCTAATTCCGCTGACGTTTACACGAAGGCGCAGGCTGACGAGAAGTTGGGTGCCAAGGCCGACACCGCCACGGTGAACGCCGCTCTCGCCACCGTGAACGCCGCTCTCGATACGAAAGCTAATTCCGCTGACGTTTACACGAAGGCACAGGCCGACGAGAAGTTGGGTGCCAAGGCTGACACCGCCACGGTGAACGCCGCTCTCGCCACCGTGAACGCCGCTCTCGATACGAAAGCTAATTCCGCTGACGTTTACACGAAGGCACAGGCCGACGAGAAGTTGGGTGCCAAGGCTGACACCGCCA
>Ga0265299_10003083_pt1 | contig 16518 bp, 24 predicted proteins | sample AusTroGonzalo_MG_4_FD_193485 | JGI IMG/M metagenome (GOLD analysis project Ga0265299, IMG submission 193485) | Bovine rumen microbial communities from tropical cattle in Woodstock, Queensland, Australia - Gonzalo_02 | ecosystem: Host-associated > Mammals > Digestive system > Stomach > Rumen ... | reverse complement strand
GACATCGATATTTTTCTTGAGGTCCAACATGTCATCGAAATCGAACGTCTTTTCTGAACCACCTTGTAATCTTACATGTGCATCCTTCGCAGCAATCGGTGTAATCTGCATGATACCTCTTGCACCTTTGTTACTTACCGTTCCTGCATGCTTGTAATTGGATTCGGTTCCAGCCATAGCCAAAAGGATATCGACGTCAATATTATATTTGTTAGCTGTCGTAGTAATATATTTAGCTATCTTATCGACATTTTCTTTTCCTTCCTTTTTCAACATCGAATCCGGAGTGGAAAGAATTTTCTTTTTGGTCAATTCGATTTCGTCTTTAAGACTCATTCCTTTAACAACAGACTTATCTTTTACTGTATAACTGGTCGGAACGCCATATTTGTCATGTGGCAAATCTTTTCTTAACTGAACATGAACCTTTGACCCTTTGCCAAATGAATCATCTTGTACTTCTTTCTGAGCTACATTACTATTGCCAAAAGCTAAACCCGCAGCAAGTGCTCCAACACCTAATGCTTTCTTCAAAATACCTTCGTTTAAAAGATTTTCGTCTTTATCGTATATTAGATAACCTGCTTCGGCTAATCTTACAAGAGCAAGTTCCACAGGCAAATCAATGCCCGATTCTTCTGCAATATGGCGAATCTGATCTATTAACATATATTAGGACCTACAAAATAAAAATATTAAGCCAGCAATAATAGCTATCGACATAACAGTTATTAAAATATTCATTATTTTTATTTCTGTCTTAACATTCATAATCTAATCTTTATTATTTATAAATAGACTGTATGACAAACAGATTCACTCAAATACTGATTCCTGGAGTTCTTTTACCGATGTCTCTGGGAACAGTTTATAATTTCTCACAATATTCGGTAAATATCCAACAATTATTCGACATTACTAAATTCCAGGGCGATATTGGCTTCATGCTCATTATTTTCTTCCTTGGAATGGGTGCTGCAACATTCGGTAGAATGGTCGAATTAAACCCGAAAAGGATGGCTATCGTTTCCACTATTCTTTTCTCAGTAGGCATGTTCTTAATGTTCCTGGCAACTAACTTCATATTGCTGCCGTTATATTACATTGCATGTGCATTTATGGGAACTGGAACAGGTATTGGCTATACGTCGCCGATAAAACAACTACTAAGTAATTTCGAAGACCATAAGGGACTAGCTAGTGGTTTGGCAATTACTGGTTTCGGACTCGGCAAGTTCGTATTTGCACCGGTTATTGAATACCTGTTGGCGAATTTCTCATTGCCTTATATGTTCCTAATCCTGTCTGGAATATTCTTAGCAATAATGTCATTATGTTCATGGCTATATAAACCAAATCCGATTTATATAAGCACGATCTATACTGCGATACCTTATAAGGACCTGGTTAGCACTATATTTTTGAGTAAGAAATATATTTCTGTATGGTTGATGTTCTGTATTAATATTTCTTGCGGTCTTGCATTGATTTCACAAGAAAAAGGATTATTGTTAAATCTTGGCTTCAAAGAAATTGCAATATTGATGTCGACTACTGCCATATTTAATATTCTTGGTCGTTTTGGAATGTCTACTGCTTCTGACAAGATTGGTAGAAAAGCGGCATATCATTGGGTATGTTCGTTAGGTATTATTGCAGCATTCCTTTGCTTTACACAGAATCCATATCTTGCGCTCATTGGCATCATGCTTTGTGAATTCTCTTATGGCGGAAACTTCTCAGTATTGCCGAGCTTATTGTCCAAATATTTCGGTCAGTCATCCGTTTCTACAATCCATGCAATGACTCTTTCTGGATGGGGAATCGCTGGTATCTTAGGCCCTACATTAGCAAACGTATTTACAGACAATAGCCTATACTTAGTTCTAGGGCTTCTATATCTGGTAGGATTTATCGGATTTACAGTGTGTGTTAAAAAACAAGAATAAAATAAAAACCGGATTAAACAATCCGGTATATTTTATTAAATTCGTCTTCAGAATAACATCGTAGCGTTATTTCTGTAATATCCATATATTTGACGATATATGTATTATAGGGGAAGAAGTATGGCTTATGAATATATACTTTGTTATATGGTTCTGGCCAAATAACTATTCCGCCATCGTAAAAGTCATAATCAAAATAGTCTCCAAGAAACTTATCAATTTTCTTTACAGAATCCTGCGTAAAATAAAAGAAATATGTGTCAGGTTCTGCATTTATCTTTTTACATTGGCCACTAAGAACAGTAGCCTTTTTTGTAAAAATATTCTTAAAGAATTCTTTAATCATAACTTTCACCTATTTTGAATATAAAATATAGTTATTTTTAATAAACTTGTAAACCTTTTATAATAGTTCTGAATTATTTTATATTTTTATTATATTCATCTGCTACATCTAAGCCATTAGGTTCATCTTGCATCGGTAGTTGAATCGATTCACAAAGAATCGGTAAAAGTTCCAGATAACAAGTTTCAGCATTTTTATAGTCAGCCATGCATTTTTCGATAAACCTAAAATAATCATGATCAATAAATTGTCTAAACTTATACCATGTCTTTTCTATTAAACCCTGTGCCAAGAATATCTGGTCAAGATGTGTCGGGTCAAAGAAATGATAGTATGGATATTCGTTTTTTACATAAGGATTTTTAGATACAGCTGAACCTTGCTTAGTCAACAAGTTATCCATCGTTCTATCTACATAAGCATCCTTGAACATGTATTCCAAGAACTTTACTGCTTGATGATATTTTGGATTTTTCTTACCATGTTCATCATAGAATACATTGTAGTTATTTAGATATGTCATCAATAGGTAAGTTTGAAGATACTTGACTACCAAGTTAAGATAACGCTCATACTGTTTCTTATAATCTTGAAAATTCATCATATTCTATTTATAATAAATAATATATAGGGCCACAAAGGAGGTATATTATGGCAATTACAGTAAAGAGCGTCAACTACTCAAAGATAACGACCAGCAAGCAAGACGGAATTTATACATTTGTAAATCCGGCTACGATTATTGTTACATACACCAAGAATAACAAGACCTACAAGCTGAATCTCAAATTGGAAAAAGGATTCAGAACTGACGGTGCATCTATCCCGTCAGCATTTACTTGGTTCCTTCCGAAATGGGACACAAAGAACATGAAGTATAACTGTGGTGCCATTGTTCATGACTGTCTGTATACATTAAAGGGTGTAGGAATATTCACCAGAGAAGAATCTGACGATTTCATTAGAGGTATATGGCGTTGCAGCGGTATAAGTAGATTCAAAGCAGGTATGGCTGATAAATGTCTTGAACTTTTTGCAGGAGGCGAAAAACATTGGGGTTCGGACGACCTTGACAACAATAAAAAGAAACTGATGAAAATTACAGTAACTAATGCATAAAAAATAACCCCAGTCAACTGGGGTTTTTAATTTAGAAATTAAGAGTCTTCAATAATATATTATTTTCTTCAACCGCTTTTTTCATCTTTTCGATACCTATTTTTGCGATTCTTTTCTGGTCTTCACTCAGCAAATTTTCGTGCTCATTATACCAGCCATGTCTTTCATCATAGGCATAACCGTATTTTAGCAAGGTATCTTTTACGCTTTCAATTAAAGAACCATTATACATGTATTGCTCATAAGGATTCATGCTTATTCTCCCAGTCTATATATTTATCTATAAATTCATTTATTGCAGTTTCGTTACGTGCTACTAACCTTTTAAATTCAGAAAACGTAAAAAACTTATATTCTTTTTTAATTATCTTCGGTTTACAACTAAAACATAGGAACTTATCCTTGACAGACAATAGATCTATCTTGTTCCTATATAAGTCTACAAATATATAATCACCAATCAGCTCGCCATTTTTTATAGGCTTCATATAGAAGAGAGCTGACAGCTTAATATAATTGCATTTATCTAGTATATTCACCATCGGTTTATAAAACACTGTTTACAAATATAGAAAAAATAAACGGTTTTTACACCGTTTATTTATAAGATTATTTTGAATATTACTTAGTAATACTGTTCTTTGCGTTGGAAATATCGATAGCCATGTGACGGAGGAGGTCAACGAGAGTAGCATTAGCACCCTGCTGAATCTTCTGAGTCATCAAGTTAACATACTTAGCCTTGTCATCCGGTGCATTGAACAATTCATCCTGCACATACTTGTCAGAAATAATGTAGTTATAAATGGCAGTACCAAGATCAGTAGCAAGCTGCTTGAGGCCTTCCTTAATGTCGCCATTGCCAACATATTTCATGACAATAGTATCAAGAGAACTATTCATAGCCTGAGTCTGATAGCTCTGTTCAGCTGCAGATCTCTGTGCTAATTCGATGTCTTCCTGAAGCTTCTTTTCGTAATATTCTTTAAATTGCTGTTTAAAGTCCATAGTAATTAATCTCCTAATTTCTTTATATTATTTATAATGATTTTACGGATTTAATGTAATGATTAACTAACTTTGTTGTCTTAGAAGAGGCATCAGATACACCTTCAGAAGGCTTGATTATTACTTCATTGACTTTCATGATATCTTTTAGCTTATGACGATTCTTATGGCCATAGATTCTAACAGAAATCTTACCATCATTATATTGAGTAATAACGCCGATATTTCTCTTTTCTGCGAAATTTACGTTGTTATCAATTATATTAAACCTTTTTTCCGAAAAAATCTCATACGAGAATCCTTTGGAGACCAATATGTTTAAGATTTTTTCAATTTTCTTATCGACTTCTTTAAAATTAACTATCATATACTATTTATATCAAAAGCTAACGCTTTCTTTTTAAAACCATATAAGTAGTATCGAAATCGTTGTCTTTATCTGCTTTAAACTCTTCCTGGGACAGTATTTCCCATTGATCCATATTGATATCAGGGAAGAACGTATCTCCGTCCAGAATCGTCGTATGAACCTTTGTGAGATATAGGTAATTTACAAGGTTTATTGCTTGCCTATAAAGAGTTCCACCGCCAATAATAAAGGGAGTTAAGTCATTCTTGGAATTAGCATAGTCTGCAGCAAATTGTAAAGAAGGCTTGACTATGCATCCTGGTATCTCCAAGTCCTGGTTAGACGATACTACAATATTTGTTCTATTTGGCAATGGTCTACCAATAGATTCATAGCATTTTCGTCCCATGATAATGCAATGACCGTCGGTTAACTTCTTGAATCTTTGCAAGTCTGTTTTCAAATGCCATGGCATATCGCCATTCTTACCGATTACATTGTTATCGGAAACTGCTACAATCATGCTATAGTTTATATTGCTCATCATTACCTCTTATACAGATATTTCCAGTGCACGCCTTCTGTCATCTGATTAAACGTTATAAATGCTTCGTTTGACTTTGTGTATTTATAATGAAGTTGACTATGCTGAATATCTCTTTTAATTAAATATGAATCACCAATTACACAAGTATCACAATTTTTCGAGAACGAAAGATAGAAATGATTTGGTGCGCCGAATCCTTTAAGTGAATCTTTTGTTATACATCCTACGAACCATTTAGGATATGGTGAATTCTCTTCTACCAGTGGTGCTCTTGATGAAATCTTAATATCGAAATTAATCGTATTTGCGTCCTTCAATGCTGCCATATCCGTAAGTGATTCTTTATCTTCACAATAAATTATATCGCCTTCATACTGATTATATGATGCCAGGTGCACATTTGGGTCATTGCTAATAATGTCGTTTGCATGGACAAAATTAAGCTCTGGAACAGTGCTTATATATTCTCGTTCCTCCTTTTCGCCAGTTTTTGTTGAACCTTTGCCTTCGTTTAATGGATGTTTTATTAGTCTAGCTTTCAATTCATCAATATCGAGTTTGCTTTTAAATAGTTTAATAATATCGTCAATCTCGTATATTTCTTTTGTGTACATTACTTGAGTCCTTTAATTAAGTTTGTAAATTCTGTCATAGTGTCCATGAGTTCAACCAAGCCATTCATTTGGACAAACTTGAAATATGCCTTTGTATCGAATTCCTGATATTCGAATGAATCAAGTTCCTTGAGAATTTCAAGTTCGATTTCCTTAGGTATACAGTTGAATGAGATTAATTTTGTATTAAGCTCATATTTTTCTTTCAGTTTCTCTTTTTCTACCCAGGCGTCGACATCTTCATTAATAATCTTCAATGCCTTAACTGGACCGACACCACGCTGTAAGCCAGGAATATTGTCAGATTTGTCGCCAGTAATAATCTTAAGCAATAATGCCTGTTCAGGATTAAGACACTGAACAAATTCATGCTTCACCGCATCGTACTGGGCATAATTTGGGTAACGGAACAACTGGTAAAAATCTTTATCAGATGAAATATTAATAATATTCCATTCCGGCTTATGTTTCACTATGGTGGCTATACAATCGTCAGCCTCGGCCCTTGGCACACGAATAAACGGAATATTCCTGAAACACTTATGAAGATTTTCGAAAAATTCGGTAGCTACTGGGAAGAACGCATCGAAGTTAACTACCGATTGCTCTCTCTTTGCTGCACGGTTTGCCTTATAATCTGGGCAAAGTTCTTTTCGCCAACTATCCGAATCTTCTACCCATATAACCCTGTCTGGCGTATGTTGTTTTAATGCCTTTGTAAATGATCCGATAAATGTGAGCTTGAATAAATCAAAGCGCTTTTCTGCTGGATCCACTTTTTGTGCAAAAAGACAACGCATCATTAAGTTTGATATATCAAATATTAATACTTTCATTTTACGTTTCCTTATTTTTACATTAAATATAGAAAAGTATTGCTGACTGCAATACTTTGTAAAATTTATTTAGTTTTTTTAATCTAATAAATAAGCTGCATAATTTATAACTCCGTAGGCTCCTCATAATATAGGCCTTTCTTCTTTCGTTCTTTTCGTTTTTCCCTTACATACTCCCTACTGGAATTCAAATGTCTATAACAATACTTTAAGCACTTTCCCATTTTAATCAATAACTTATGAACTATGAAATGTTCTTTCATCGTCAGTTCGACAAGATTTGTTTTCTTGGAAGAACCTCCCTCGCTACGAGGTATAATATGATGTCGTTCAACTTCAAGTATTAAATTATTGTTACGTTTTTGTGCTCTAAAAATAATATCCCAATAAATTTTTTCGTAATTCAAATTAAAATCCTTTATTACCCGGTGCCAAATTAAACTCTATGCCTATTAAATCCTTATTCTTGATATAGAACTCTGAATCAAAATTCAAATATTTTGGAATGTATTGATTCTTTATCCTATATGCATCCAGAACATTCTTTCTGCTATAACATCTTGCGCCTATACCGATATTTGTATAAATTTTATTAAGTTGTTCAGGTGATAATATAACTCTCTTATCGTTATGTTCCATTATATTATAGTATTTCAGCATATTAGTAAAAATCAATTCTTGTATATCTGTATTGAAATAATGAAAATTTATTCCCCAGAAACAGTTTATGTTCTTATCATCTGGCATAAAGCAATATATAACTGGTGCACGGTCAAAACCTTCCTTGGTTGAAACATCTGATGACGCTTTATATTGCATTATATAAAAGAAACCGTTAACTATATAATTAGTTCGGTCACACTCGTTATTATCCACTGGTATCTTTAAACTATCTTTTAACATTTATATATTTATAAAAATAAGAAAAAAACGGTTTTTGTAAACCGTTTTTAACATTGCGAAATAAAATATTTAAAAATTTCTCGCAACATCTAATAATGCTGACATTGCGGGATTATGTGCATCATATTGTCTAAGCAATATTCCATTATCATATACGAATATTGCATCTTTAACATTGATTGACAATGTTATGCCGTCCTTAAAATTATATACTCTTGTAACATCTTCGTCTTCGTCATCAGTATCTGCATTTTCAAGTTCAATACCCTTTATATTTGCACCCTTTGAAGCAACAGCGAGATATTTAGCGTCTTGTATGATATCTGCTTCGTCTGGTTCATCAAATGCACCACTTCCTTCATATTCAAGTGTAGACGGTTTTAAATTATATTGATTCTGCAAGTCTGCAAATGTCTGACCGTTAGAAATTCCAACACATGACAATATACCAAGTGCACTTACGACTAATGCTTTCTTTGCCTTATCGCTCAATGAAGAATTCTTTATCTTTTTACAAAGAGACATGGTAGTTTTGCTGATATTGTCAAGCTCTTGCTGGTTCTTACATTTTACACGCTTAGCCTTAAGTTCAGCAATTTTATTCTTTACCTTATCTACCAATATAGATTCATTGATATAATTTAAACAATCTTCAGAATACATGATTAACCTATTGGATATGGTTAGTAGAACCCGTAATATCTTCTGTATTTTCAAGCATCAATTCAATAAGTTCATATTCGAATGTAACGACAAATGTAACAGTTTCAGCAGAACCATATTGAAGACTCAAATTAGACAATGTTGTAGGTATCGCATGTTTAAATTTCATCTTTGACATAATCTTATTATTATTGTTCAAAGAAACAAGTTCTATTGCGTCTACACAGTTCATTCTTAAAAGTTCTTCACCTTTAAGGTTTGTCTTGCCCACGGGCTCACCGAAACGCATCCAGTAAATCCATGCATAGAAATAATAGTAGTTACACATGTGCTCGTCGAGAACAAATTCGATATTCATCGTTTGTAATTCACGTGCACCGATTGGATTTGGGTGTAACTGGCGTTCATGCTTATATCTACTGTCCAGCATCGGAATTGAAAGATCAGGAACGCTAATATTTTTTACGTAGTTATCCAGGATATGTGTATCAAGTTCAAAGTTTGTCATATTGACCAGGTTTGAAAACCTGACCACGAACTTGTTATTACTAAAGTCATTAATATGTTCTGTTATTCCACTCATATTCTATTTATAAAGAAAAACCGGATAATTAATTATCCGGTTTTAAATCTATTAAGTAATTTTATTTAGCTTTAACGACGACTACCAATTTAGAAGCATTAAGCTTACCAAATACTGTCTTAAGTTTATCGACAAATTTACCAGCGACTGTAATATAGCCGATATTATCATTTTCTTCCTTTTCAGCAGACTTATATTCAAATATATTTGTATCATTAATTTCTGACTTTATACCATTGAACAAGCCATTAATTTTTACCTGTAACAAGATATTTGCATTAGTGTTTATAGGATCAGTAGAGTTACTATTTGTTTCAAGCCAACTCTTAGCATCATTGACTTCTTTTTGTGTAACTTCATTTATAATATTAGTTGTCTTTAACAAATAATTGAATAATGTAGTTTTAAATGATTCATTAAGTGATTCCGGTAAGCTCTTAAGTGCTGTAGCAAAGTCCTTAATAGATAAACCATCGTATTCTTTCGATTTCTTAATAGTATAAGTATATTTCTTATTTGCTGCAGCTTCGGCATTATCAGCATTAGTCTTTCCAATAGACTTTTCAAGACCATCTGTATTATGAACATTCTTGAATTTTTCAAAGTCAGTATTGGTTACGGTAGTAGTTCCGCTTTCGCCGACAGTGAACATCTTACTGCTTGCAAATACTTCTTTAGCCTGGTCAATGCCAGCAGAATCCTTAAAGTATACTCTAACCTTATAATCTTCAAGGCAATTAAATGTAATATAAGAATTAACCTTTGCCTTAAGCACTTTATCCAACTCAGTTGCAAAGTTGCTTATGACTTTTTGAACATTTCCGCTATTAGCTTTAATAGTGTCAAAGAGTTTTGACTTTTGTTCATTAGTTAATTGAATTTCAAGCGTATTCAATTCAATCTTGTCATGTTCATCATTACCGGTTATTTCATCAATTAAAGACTTGAAATTCTTTGCCGCAGCGGAATCATCTCTGATAGATTTAGAAGATTCTTCAATTTCTTTCTGTGTCAAAGAAAGGTCATTAACTTTAATATCATCACGGTTTATATGCAATTCATTAGTAAGTGCTTCTTTAACCTTGTCAGTTGATGCTTTTCTTGTAAAGATAAATTCAATTTCATCTTTTTCAGAGCCGGCACCAATAAATTCTTCTGCTTTTAAGAATGGCTCAATTAGCTTCTTTATATAGTTAGTATAGCAAGTATTAATATCTAAATCACCGCCTTGCTTAGCCTTAAGAATATCGTTAATTATTTCTTTCGGTAATTTTATGGCATAACGTTTTACAACAATCATGTCATCAGCATTCGGGAATTTTTCTTTTATTAAGCTTGCAATTTTTTCTCTTGCAAATAATGTGCTCTTGAAATATAAGACCGCATGTTCAATACCAGCAAGTTCTCTACCAGCGATAGTTTCATTATTATCTTGTAAAAGTTGAGGATATGCAGCAATCTTCTTTTCATAACGCTTTCTACCAGAAACATTTGGTGTTCCTTCTTGTGTAAGCTGTTCTGCAAATTGTTCAGCAGCATCCATATCTGTAAAGTAGATATTAAGACCATGAGTCTTAATAGGGACAAAACCAATATAAGAGCTTATATTGTCACCTAAATTTTCCAATGCATTTTTAAAACCATTGTTAATTTCATTTACTAAATTATCCCAGAAAGTATCTATATTATCAGATTTATCCTTGTTTGCATTGATAAGTGTTTCGGAAATCTTAAATGGAACACAGTAAACTTGCTTAAGTTCACCATTCTTTGCAAGGTTATTAGCCTTTTCAATTCTTTCTTTAATAGTACCAGAAATCTTTTCAACTACGTTCTTAACAAATACAGAATTTGCTAAATTTTCTTTTATAGTAGTTTCAGTTGCATTTTCTGCCGGATTTAATTCATTTGGCTTTTTTTCAAGATTTATTTTTTCAATTCTGGAATAAGTATCATCCTTTACAATCATGTTATTCTTGATGAAGGATAATTCAAGTTCCTGGTCGATTCTGCTCTTAAAGTCATTTGCATTACCTTCAGGATCAGTCTTAGAATACATCTTGAAATAGTATTTTAATGTGCCGTTATCAGAACCACGAACAAAAAGGTGACCGGATGTAGCTCTAAATGCATCATTTATTTTTGCAATATAATCACAAATCTTGTTTGTTATTGCTTCTTTAGTTTTTGCTTCATCACCCTTTAAATCTTTTATTTGCTCTGCTGCATTGTTAATAAACTTTTCAGAAGTAAAATCAATAGCAACAGAAATACAAGGTCTAGCCTTTTTATCAGTCTTAAAAGGGTCAAAACGAGTATTTAATGAAAGTTCGTTCAAGAAATTGGACTCAACTTCATTACTATAAAGGTTTTTATCCTTCATTTCAGTTAAATATTGTTCAAAATTTTGTTCCATATTTAAAATCCTCAAACTTTTATATTATTTATAATAAAAAACCTGGCTTTTAACCAGGTTATTATTTAAGAATTTCGGAATTCTTCTTCAATTTGCAGCCTTTTTGTAAACACTGCTCTATTATCCTTAATCCAGTCGATAATGGCCTGAAACGCGTTCTTCATATCAAGATATTCGATAGTTGTTCCCTTAGGCAAGTCTTCTTCTCTAATATCCATGGCCCATGAACCAGAATTAAACTTAAATTCGCCCTTATCTAGCTGTGCCCTATAATACTTACAGTCTTGGATGCTTGCATCTGGATATCGTTTGATTTCATCGACGCACTTCTTAAGTAACGGATTATAATCCGGCTTATCAAGCAAGCTTTCGATTGACCTCATACCTGTTGTTTTACAAATCAAGTAAAATCTTACTACTTGAACTACGTTTCTCATATACTACCTCACCTTTAAAAAATAAATATACGCTTGGTCAAAAGCCAAGCGTCTTGTTAAATGTTATATAGTATATATGATTTTTAGTTTTTCATTTTCGCTTTTATAGCAAAAGCCAAAGAATAAACAAAGCAAGTGCGATAATACCGACAAATGTGGCCATCGGAACTACAACTACTACAAACGCCTTAAAAAGGAGATATGCAATAAGTAAAGCCAAAATAAAGATAAGTAAGGTTTTCATAATTTATTCCTTTTAATATAAAAAGGGGAATATTTTACTATTCCCCTTGTTTAGGTTTTACTTTTCATCGCTGAAGAACTTGATGAGCGAGTCCTTTGCCGGATTAGTCAAGTCAAGCACAGCAGTCGGTGCTGCTTCGCCTTCCTTAGCTTCCGGAAGTTCGTTAACCAAGGTGCATCCAGCCTTGAGAAGAATGTCTTCCAAGTTGATGAATGTACGGCACTTGATTTCGATCTGTTCCAAGTAAACATCGTTATACTTGTAGTTCGGAACACGACCACAACCCGAAGTAAGGTCCATAAGATAAATCTTATTATCGCTAATCAATGCACATTCCTTGCAGCTTTCATGGTCAACCGGAATCATGAATTCAGCCTTAACATTGTTCGGATCACACATGACAACATGACCACCAGTACGACGACCGAAGCCATCACAACCAAGCTTAGATCTCATATCTTCAGTTGCCACAAAGAGCTTAAACTGAGATACCGGATTACCAGAGAACTGGTTAACAGAAACCTTACCAGAACCAATTTCCTTAGAGAAATAGAACAATTCGGTTGCTTCCGGTTCAGCATTAGTCATATCACCAGAATAGATGACAGTATTCTTGCCATTGGTATAGCTAGAGTTCCAACCGTAGTTGTTACCATGCATATCCATCATATGAAGGTCAAAGTCACGAGTTCCCCATTCATTTCTCCAATAGATACCAACAACGTTATTCTTGTCACCAAGGTCAACGTTAGTACCAAACGGATAGTTACCAATGAAGTTCTTTTCAGAAGTCGGAACAGTGAAATGAATATTCTTCGGCATTACAACATAACCTGCCTTGCTCTTGATAGAATCAACAACAGACTGTTCAAGAATGTTGTAAAGAGACATCAAGTACGAAGTGTTATCCTTCTTCGGCTTATAATCAGCGTCAACCCACATCTTACCGTTACGGATAACATACATCTTACCATTGCACTTCTGGAGCTTAGCCATGATGCCCTGCATAAGAGTAATCTTCTTGAAGTTAGTAATGTCACCAAGATGAGCCTTTACCTGTTCAAGATCCTTCTTTTCACAAAGGACAGTTTCCCAAAGACCAGACTTAAACGGCTTATGATAAGTCTTTGCAAGTCTACGGATTTCGTTAATAATGGATGCATTAGAAGACGGCATAACCTTCTTCACGCCAATCTTAGCTGCAGCCTTCTTGAAAGCTTCAGACATCATGGACTTAGAAGAACCAGCCGAAGACTTCATTGCAAGGAACAACGGCTTAAATCTGTAGAAGATAGAAGCCAATGCAACCTTCTGATCATGAGTAAGGAAAGAAATGCAATACTTATCCTGGTTTTCCTTCAAAGCATTGATAGTTGCACGGTCCTTGATAAGCATAAACTTACCAGTTGCCTTATAAACGATATAACGCAACAATGCAAATGCATCCTTCGGAGTAATACCGAGTTCATCACAGAACTTAACTTGTGCTTCCTTATTCTTAATCTTGTCAACATCAAGTTCGAAACCAGAATTCTTGTAATGGAAAATTACATATGTCGAAATAGTATCAGCAGTGTCGCTTTCGAGAGCAATACCACTATTAAGCATACCTACGCAACGATCGTAAATTTCACGATCAGTAGCCGGCAAAATAACCTTGAAGTTATTATACGGAATTTCAACATCCGGACCGTTATTCGGAACATAGCCATTACCTGCAGTAAAGCCAGTGCCATAGGTAGATGCATAATGACGCAACTGATCAATCAAGAGCTCGAAACGAGTCTTTGAAGTGATATCTTCCCACTTCTTATAGAAAGTCTTATTGTAATTGGTACGTGCAACTTCCTTAACCCACTGAAGCGTGAGCTTAGAGCAACAATCCGGATGAATAAGATAACCATACTTAGACGATTCGGCGTTAACTTCATCAAATGAAAGCTTCTGAGAATCAACAGTTGCAATCGGTGCAACGTTGAACATAGTGATGAGCTTGAGATTAATCATATTGGACAATGTAGACATATTGTTTCCTTTTTTGCGGAGGGTAATTCAGTTTTTCCTAGAACCATTTCTAAGGAACCCTCTATGCGTTTTTATTCATTTTGTGAGATTAAATATAGTAAATGATTTTACTTTTGTAAACCCCTAAATTGTGAGGAGTTTTACATATTTGAATCCGAATTTTTTAGCTTGCGCCACATTTATAGTATCGCCCTCTTTCAATCCGAATTCATTATTACCATCAGACGATAAAGTAGACGGTTTCAGCGGTTCACCAGGATGGAACGTAAACATACACGGACCAAATCCGTCATCGCCGATAATCAAGATATTATAGTCAACCGGATATCTATCACGATCAGCATAACAGGTCAATGAAAGCTTTCCAGTTCCCTTAATATCATCAAGTCGGCAAATTAACTGATCAGATAAATATTCAATCTGAATCATTCCCATGAAACCGCCAAATGACTTGGTTATATATGCAGAACAACCTTCTGCGATATTTGGGTGCGTATATTTTTCCCAGTCAGCATTAAGTAAAGCCTTTTCCAAATCTTCAACATTATCGAATTCAGTTACACTGCCTTGACCGTTAATTAAACGCTGTTCAAGACATTTCTTGAAATAATCTGGATCACTCTTTTTTGTATTAAGAATTGCAGACTTTACAAATTCATTAATTTCGTTACTCATATTATCCTAAAATTCGTTTAAATGTGTCATAGTTTAAACTATCATGACCACAGAACACAGCAAATTCGATATTCTTGAAATTATTTACATATTCCGGAAGAACATTTTTGTATGCTTGTGCAACAATTTCCGGATCATTCCTAAATGCACCACAACCAAATGCACCAAGAATAATAGTTTCATTACCGTTTTCAAGTGCGGCATTAAAAATTGCTCTTGCTCGCTTTTCATGTAACTGCAAAAGTTCATTATCAGAAATAGTCGGACGTTCACCACGTTCATGGTTATACGCATTTGCAGGTGTTTCTCTAAGGTTAGGTGCAGCACAAGTAATAACATTTACCTTGAACGGTCTATATAATGTGCTATAATTATCAGATTTGATAATATAGACATTCGGAGTATAGATAATGTCATCATTATGAAGAGCATTACCATTTTGCTTATGATCTTCATAAAACGGAAGTGCAAATCGGCTGTCACTAAGAATAGGATAAAGCGTAGAACATCTACAAAGACATTCTTCCTGTGCATTAGACCCCTTAGTTACACCACCTCCAGGATTAGTCGCAGATGCAAAGTTAAGAACTGCGATATTTCCACTATAACATCTTGCAGCATTAAATGAACTATTTTTTGTTACCTTGACAACTGCAGGACCAATATCCTGTGCATTTTCAGGCTTCTTTAATCTGTTATATCTTTCAATATAAACCTTTGAATCCATTACCGACTTCTGAATAGATTCATGAAGAACCTTGTCGGCGTCAATCTTACTTAGTGTATCATTAAAAATTTTGAGGTTTTCTGCCTTACAATTCATAATTATCCTTTAATAATCTTATAATTTTTATTAAGCTTCTTACAACGTTCAATATTATTCTTTGTTCCTTGACTTTTCTCATCCCAGAACATCAGTGCACCAGCACAGTCTTCAGTCATCTTGATATCCTTAATTTCATAAAATGCACGACCTGTTTCATTCGTAACCTTATCGTTACAATCACGCTTTTTAAATTCGAGAAAATGACAACGAGGAAAACTACCTACATAATAGACAGTTACATTATTATAGTTACATTCATGAAAATAACGTTGAACTAAGGAGTCAATTCCATAACAATCGCCAATAATAACTGGAATATTACGCTTGATTATTTCATCAAGGTTCTTCATCATATCTTCATTCAGTTCATGAATAGAAGAACTTCCGCTAATAAAAATAGGTTTCATTTTACCTGGCCATCTTTGAAGAAATGTGTAACAGATATTCAAGTTGCTTAATTTCCTTATCCTTTTCAGCAAGCAACTTATCAACGTCTTCCTTACGATAGAATTTTTCATCACTATATACTGATGAATATTCTTCACCTACAATACCAACAGTTTCACTTGTATCATCAGTCGATTGAATTTCAAATGAATATTCTCTTAACTTAACAGTTTCTTTTCCCATATTATATAATATAAAAAAATAAAGGGTTTTTGTAAACCCTTAATCAATATCAACATGGTGTATAGCAAGATACACAAATTCGTCGTTCCAGTTACCTACTTCCTCGACATTAAACTCTTCTGTATTACCAAGACATTTTAGTTCATTATCGGGAAACTCAAGTATTTTTCTTGCAATTTCGTGAGACGTCATATTTAATTCCTACAAATCAAGATGCCTATTATTCCAAGGCGGAACAGGTTCATCACAAAGAGTTTTAGAATATATAATCAAGTCTTCAGGTTCATCTGTATAATCAATATGAATTGGTTCACCAGTAAACCCGTTAAATTCATAAAATTTTTGCCC
>Ga0265299_10003078_pt1 | contig 16529 bp, 9 predicted proteins | sample AusTroGonzalo_MG_4_FD_193485 | JGI IMG/M metagenome (GOLD analysis project Ga0265299, IMG submission 193485) | Bovine rumen microbial communities from tropical cattle in Woodstock, Queensland, Australia - Gonzalo_02 | ecosystem: Host-associated > Mammals > Digestive system > Stomach > Rumen ... | reverse complement strand
CATGAGTCGCGCCGCCGTGTAGAGTCGGAAGCAAAGTTGGTTTTCTAGTTTAAGCTGATTATCAGTCATTTCCTTGTTTATTGGTGACGTTTTTTATTTATATCGTTCACGATGCAAAAATACAAAATTTTTTATATCGTGAACGATATTTCGAAAAAAGTTGAAAAAAAATTGCAGCATGAAGGTGTTGAGTCCTATAGATGTAGGCAAAAACTACAGTGATTATAGGGGCTCAAAGCCTCGGAGAGGTGTCACGTTCGCAGTGCAATTAACACCATACAAGCGAAGCGAAGATTGGTGATTGAACTGAGCCAAAAGAATATTTAGTATATTTGCGGCGTCATATTTTTAGATTTTGTTAACGAACCTCGTAGAGTCTGGAAGTATGGCACGAAAATGGTAAAATAGAAGTTTCCATACGATTATGAAAAAATTCTTCCTTTTCCTATTGGCACTCCTCTGTTTGTCAGGACAGGCTCAAACCATAGATGTCTCATTTACAGGCCACTTTGTCAACACAAGCACCTACGTGCAGCTATCGCGCGTAGAGATAACCAACCAGACGCGAGGCTGGACGGATGTGCTGACCTATCCGGACACTGTTGCCACACTCACTGACGGCACGGGAATTGATGACAACTCGGGTGCCGTATTCGGACTTTCACAGAATACGCCCAACCCGTTTGGCGGGACAACCTACGTGAGCTTGTCGTTGCCCGAAGGCGGTGCCGTGACCTTGAAGGCTTGCGATGTGAACGGACGTGCGGCGGTTTCGCGGAACTTTGCGTCCATGCAGCCGGGCACACATGTCTTGCGCGTGAACTTGGCAGCAGCGGGTAGCTATCTGCTGACTGCACGACAGGGTGAAAAAATGTCCACCGTGCGAATGATAAATCAACGCAGCGGGGGCGAGAACTCCATGGAGTTGGTTGGTTTACTGGATATTCCCCAGACCAAGAGGAATGGGAAGGGAATCTTTGACCATCCGTTCGCTTATGGAGATTCCATGATATACAAAGGTTATGCTACGATTTCGGGGCAGGAACTCGAAAGCGAAACGGTCGCGCAGATACAGCTTCAGCCAGAGACCATCACACTGTATTTCAGAGTAGACACTATTGATGGTCAACCATGTCCAGGAGCCGCTATCGTGACGGACTACGACAACAACACCTACAATACGGTGCAGATTGGCGACCAATGCTGGATGAAGGAGAACCTGCGCACCACGCATTACGCCGACGGTACGGCGATTCCTGCCGGCACCCACCGTTATGCTCCAAACAATGATGAGAGCAACGTGGCGACATACGGCTATCTCTACAACTGGCCTGCAGTGATGCACGGTTCTGCCTCCTCTTCGTCCAACCCGAGCAACGTGCAGGGCATTTGTCCCGCAGGCTGGCACATGCCATCCGATGCTGAGTGGACACAGCTGACGACTTACGTCCATGATAACGGATACCAATGTACTGATTGTAACGGTTCAAACTACTGGTCGCATGTCGATTGTATTGCGAAGGCATTGGCTGCCCAAACGGACTGGAACAGTTACAACAATGATGCCTGTGCTCCTGGCTATGATCTCTCCACCAATAATGCCACGGGTTTTTCGGCAGTTCCTGCCGGATACTATTGCGGAGCCTATTATTTTGGCCTCTCCGCCTATTTTTGGACTACTTCGAAGTTCAACAGCAGCGAAGCATACTTCCGCTCCCTCGACTACTGTAGTGACTACGTGTGGAAAGGCTCTAACTATAAGAACCAAGGTTACTCTGTTCGCTGTGTTCTCGGTGCTGTTATTTCGTTGCCCACGGTCACCACAGATTCTGTAGGTGCAGTTACGGAAACGACGGCCACTTGCGGCGGTACCGTTACGGCCGACGGCAATGCCCTTGTGACCATGCGTGGCGTATGTTGGGATACTTTGCCGGAACCGACCGTGAGCAACAGCCATACGGATGATGGTGCCGGCCTGGGTGTCTTCAATAGCAGCATGACGGGCCTGACGTCAGGCACGATTTATTATGTGCGGGCTTACGCTACGAACAGTGCGGGTACGGCTTACGGTGCGACTCGGACGTTCACCACGAATATTTCGGTAACCACCACTCCGGTCAGCGACATCACAGCCACGACGGTCGTCTGCGGCGGTACTGTGAACTCTGCTGGGAATGCCGAAGTGACGATGCGAGGTGTATGTTGGGACACTTTGCCAGCCCCAACTTTGAGCGGCAGCCATACGGCAGATGGCACGGGCGCGGGCATCTTCACGAGCCATATTACGGGTTTGACCCCAGGTGTCACTTACTATGTGCGGGCTTACGCCACCAACAGTGTGGGAACAGTCTTTGGTGATGATATAATCTTCTCCACTTCAGACACAACGCCCACGGTGACCACCAAGGCGGTATGTTTCTTAACAGACACATCTGCCGTTAGCGGCGGCAACGTCACGTTCGATGGTGGTGCCGTAGTGACAATGCGCGGTATTTGCTGGGATACTTTGCCGAACCTGACGGTCAGTGGCACCCACACGACAGACGGAACAGGTGTTGGAGACTTTACGACCAGCATGACGGGTTTGACCCCAGGCACCACCTATTATGTGCGAGCGTATGCTATCAATAGTGTGGGAACAGCTTATGGTGAGGAAATCTCGTTCAGGACACCTCATCCTTGCCCGGGTGCCGCTACAGTGACAGACCACGAGGGCAATGTCTATAACACGGTGCAGATCGGAAACCAGTGCTGGACGAGAGAGAACATGCGCTGCACGACTTCGCCGAGCACAGGAACCTCGATTCTGGAATTTCCCGCAGGTTACTACTCTTACACGGGCAAGAAGGCCTACTACGTGAACGGCGACTCTGCCAATACGGCGACTTACGGCTTGCTGTACAACTGGGTCGCAGCGATTGATACGTTCCACACGGCCTACGGGGAGACATCTACGTGTGCGAGTGAAGTATTGAGTGTCACGTTCAGCGGTTACCGAAGGGGCATCTGTCCCGAAGGATGGCACATACCATCCCATGCGGAGTGGACACAGCTGACCACGTATCTCTATAACAATGGATACCAATGTCCTGGCTGCAGCGGTGTGAGCAATGCGGCGAAAGTTGATTGTATAGCAAAGGCATTGGCATCCCAGACGGGGTGGAATGGTAGTGGCACCACCTACGCCGTGGGCAACGACCCCGCCACCAACAACGCCACAGGCTTTTCAGCCCTTCCCGCCGGCTACTACACTGGAAGCGGTACCTCTGGCTACTACGCTGGAGGATACTCTTTCGGCACCAACACCCACTTTTGGAGTTCTACCCAAAGCAGCAACACTCCCTATGCGCTCGTACACTATCTATCCTACAGCATCGGCTACGTGGGTTGCAACAGTCCAAGCCTTAAGCTTCAAGGATTTTCCGTCCGATGTGTACGCGATTAAAAGGTGCGATGCTGAGGGCAAAAAAGTTCAACTTTTGGATATTCGCTCAACGCCTCGGAGAGGCGACACACACGCAGTGCAAGTAACACCACTCAAGCGGAGCGCAGTGTGGCGTTAATTAACACAGCAGTCCAAGCATTCAAAGGGATAAGCGGCTCCCATAGCCGAGCTCCGTATCATCGACGGATAGGAAATTGTTTGCTACAACGGCAATCCGCTCAAATCTCGTCCGTTCCTCACAGGAACAGCCAGATATAAAGTCCTGCGCCGATGAGGCAAGGGATGAGGCCGATGAGCATTCCCCAGCAGGATTGGATGAAATGGTACTTCTTTTGGTGATAGGCCTCATCCATGTGCTCGGTGCCAGGCAGACGCACGGACTTCATGTTGGCGAAAAGCACCCAGTCGAGGATAAAGCAGTCGTACCAGTCGATAAACAGCCATATTCCGTAACCCACACCCAATGCCGACCAGAAATCGTATGCGCCGGCTAATTTGACCACTACAAGCAACAACGCGAGGGCGATGAGTAACGCCATACCTTTCTTCAGCAGCACTGTCGGCGAGAAGAATTTGGACGGCACACGCTCGTGTGTCTTGAAATACTCCTCCTGAATGTCCTCGGGGTAGTCCGCAATCCACCAAACGGGGTTCTTCACAAGCGGAATCAGAATCATGGCCGTGAACGCAGCGGTCAGGACGATAATTTCAATGATGATGACAGTCCAGTTCATACTATTTTGGTTAATTAGCAAATCACGAACGCAACACTTGGTTGAAATACCTTGGTGACATTATCACATACACATTTCGAAAATCTTCTCCACATCGGCCTGCTGCAGGGATTTGAAGCCAGGCTGGGTGCCGCCGTTGACCGCTTTCTTGGCCATCCGTGCGAAATGGGTGCGGTCAATGCCCACCTCGGGGAAGGTGCTCTTCAGCTGCAGGGTATTGAAGAAGAAGTCACTCAGCATCTCGATGGCTTTGTGGGCTATCTCCATCGGGGGCAAAGTCGGGTCAATGCCGAAGACGTTGGTACCAAACTGCACGTATTTCGGGAGGGTGGTCTCGTCCAAACAGTATTCCATCCAACGAGGGGTGAGGATGGCGAGACCAAGACCGTGGGTGATGTCGTACATGGCCGACAGCTCGTGCTCCATCGGGTGACAGCTCCAATGCTTGGGTTTGCCGCCATTGATAAAGCCGTTGATGGCCCACGAGGAGACCCACATCAGGTTGGCGCGCGCCTCGTAGTTGTCGGGTTCGCGCATGGCGATGGGGGCGTAGCGAAGAACGGTCTTCAGCAGCCCTTCCATAACGGAATCGAGCATGTAGAGATCCGGAGTCATAGTGAAATAGTACTCGAAGATATGCGACATCATATCGGCCGCCCCGCAGGCGGTCTGGAAAGAGCTGACGCTGAAGGTGTTGGTTGGATCGAGAAACGAGGCCTTGGGCCGCATGACGGGGTCAAAGCGGGCGATTTTGTCTTGCGTCTCGGGGTTGCTGATGACGGCCACTGCATCCATCTCGGAACCCGTGGCCGCGATGGTCAGGATGCTGATGATGGGCAATGCCTGGGTCATGGGAGCACGTTTGCCGAGGTCGAGGAAGTCCCAAGGGTCGTGGTCAACGCAAGCGCCGGCCGCCATGATTTTGGTGGCATCGATAGTGGAACCACCACCCACGGCAAGAAGCACATCCACATGGTTTTCCTTGCATAATTGCACGCCTTTTCTGACGGATTCGATGCGCGGATTGGGCTCAATGCCAGAGAGTTCGAACAGTTCGAGTCCGGCCTCTTTGATTTCTTTCACCACCCGGTCGTAGAGGCCCATCTTCTTGATGGAACCGCCGCCATAGGTCATCAGCACCCGCGTGCCGTATTGTTTGAGTTCTGCGCCAAGATGTTTCAATTGGTCGCGCCCGAAGTAGATTCTTACAGGAATATCATAAACAAAATCGTTCAGCATATTATTTCAATTTTAGGCGGCAAAAATACAAAAATATGCACCTGTCGGGAAAAGACCGTGCAAGTCTATTCGCTATAATTATGATCGATCACCACGTTCAGCTCCATATCGGGCAGAAGCGGTTTCAGTTCGGCGACAAGCTCGCGACAGAAGGCCTTCTCGTCATGGACCGAAAGGTCGGGAACGACATCCACCGAGACTCGGTTCTCTTTCTCGAAATAGTAGAATCCGTGTACTTGGGTGATATCTTTACGGCGACCAAGTGTCTGCATGACAATGTTCTGCAACTCCGTGCGTTTGTTCGCGCCCGTGGCAATCGCATAGACACCAATCGTCATGATTATGCCGTGCCGCATGTACATCTTCTCCGAGATTTTGCGTGTCAGCCCATGAATTTGGTAGGCGTCCATCGTGTCATCAACGCTGATGTGCAATGAGCCGATCATCACCTCGGGGCCGTAGTTGTGCAGGATAATGTCGTAAACGCCATGAACCCCCTCGAAGGCCAAGACATCCTGTTTGATGTCGTGTACCAGCTCCTCCGAGACCCGCGCGCCTAATAATTCGTTGACCGGTGAAGCCAACATTTCGACACCGGCCTTGATGATGACCAACGAAATCAGAGCGCCGAGGTAGCCGTCAATCGAGACGTTCCACAACAGCATGATGCCGGCGGAAAAAAGCGTCGCCAACGTGATGATGGCATCGAAAAGGGCATCGGAACCAGAGGCTACCAGCGCATCGCTCTTCAGCCGTTCGCCCTGTTTCTTCACGTAGCTACCCAGCAGCAGCTTCACCGCGATGGCCACGATGATGACCACGAGCGTAACGGTGGTGTATTCCGGCGTGGTGGGCGCAAAAATCTTCTTCACCGACTCAATCAGCGAGGTGATACCCGCCGTGAGGACGATGACGGCAATAATGATGGCACTGAAATACTCGATGCGGCCATGTCCGTAAGGGTGCTTGCGGTCGGCAGGACGTGCGGAAAGCTTCGTACCGACGATGGTGATGACGCTCGACAATGCGTCGCTAAGGTTGTTCACCGCATCCATCACGATGGCGACTGAACTGGCCAAAAGTCCCACCGTCGCCTTAAACCCCGCTAACAAAACGTTGGCCACGATGCCGATGACGCTGGTGCGGATGATTTTCTGGGAGCGATCTTCAGTGTTTTTCATTCGTTTTGAAATAATGATGTGTACGTAGGATTATCATTCACCCCGACGCTGCGGTTTCGCTTTCTTCGCAAACTCAAACAGCGACTGCGGCAAGTGACAGTATCCGGTGGGATTCTTTTCCAGATAGTCCTGATGATATTCCTCCGCCGTATAAAAATTCTCCAACGGAAGTTTCTCGACGGCCAAAGGCTGCGGATAATTCTTCTGCTCTTCCTGGTACACCTTTTCGACAATGGGCAAATCCTCAGGGTCTATGTAGTAAATACCTGTACGATAGCGTGTCCCTTCGTCATGGCCTTGCTTGTTCAAGCTTGTCGGGTCAATGGCCTTGAAGAACATCTGCAGCAGGAATTCAAGATCGACCACATCGGGGTCGTATTTGATGTGAACCGTCTCCGCAAAGCCTGTCGTGTCCGTATAAACTTCCTTATACGTTGGATTTTTTGTATGCCCGTTGGCAAATCCCACTTCCGTTTCCACCACACCGTCAATTTGCTTGAAGTAATGTTCTGTTCCCCAGAAGCAACCTCCAGCGAGATAAATGTCTTTCATTTTTGTCATTTTGTATGCGTTATTATTAATAGTTTCGTTCACCAAACGTAAATAATCCCCTACTTATCAGAACGGATAGCCTATACTGAAGTTGACGCGCAGACCGTCAAGGACAGAAGGCATATTGTAATAGGTGTTGATCGGTCGTGTGAGATCCGGCGTGCCCTCCTTCGTATATTTGTAGGTCTGGTAAGGCGCGTGGATACCAATACCCAAGTCCAAGCGGACAACAAGTCCGTCAATGTCGAGACGGAGTCCTGCACCTGTACCTAAGGCTATCTGCTTCGCAATATTCTTATTCCCGATGATTCCGTTCTGCAGTTCTTCCGTTATCCCCATTCTTTCGACAAACAACTCATATTCTTCGCTACTGAGGACATCGGAGATGTTATACCAGTTCCAGACATTGCCGGCATCGACGAAAACGGCACCATTGAGCTTCCAAACGATAGGGAAGCGCAGTTCGATGTTGGCCTCAAGTTTTATATCACCAGCATGGAAGAAGTTCTGGTTGTATTTGGTGCTATGGAAATTGCCCGGTCCGTAGGCGTAGGGTTCGGACGCGCGCAAACTGTTGGGACCGCCGGCATAGAAAGCTTCGGAAAGCGGAGCAGACTCGAAGGAGTTACCCAGCGGGAAATTAGCGCCTGCAAACAAGCGCGTTGCGATGCATACCCGATCCGTCAAGTTGAACTTGTTCCACAGTTCGGCCGTCAATCTGATGAACTGGTCGAAGGGGATATGGACAATCTCTTTGTCGTGCTCACTCCACTTGTGCCCGAAAATGCAATAGATGGCGTTAGTCAGGTTACCGGCTTCTTTGACTTCAAAGTCAATCATCGTGTTGACTGGCCGTTTGGAGCGGTAATCGCTATAGGTGATTCCATAACCGATGGAGGGAATAAACTCGTTTCCGTAAAGCAGTTTGAGGAGTTCCGGACGGTTAAGTGCATCATTAATCAAATCAGGAGACTCGGCCTTCACTCTGACCACAGAGAGCGAAGCAGGCGTGAAGACATGCGTGACATATTGAGACGAGCGGATGAAATAGGAGAAGGCGCCGGAGAGCTTGTGTACGCCATATCCGCCTGCAATGTTCTCGTATTTGTATCCCAATCGGTAGCGAGTGTCACCGTCGGGGTTGTTGTCGCCCACCCAATGCAGATACGGGAAGACGAGCGCGGCATCGACTCCGAATTTGTAGGTGTTGGTGGTTTTCGGATCTCCCGGCTCTCGTTTGCGCAACGACCAATAGTACGCCCCATAGCCCTTTACCAAGAAAGTTTCTCCACGTCCCAAGAGGTTCCGTATCGAATGGGTGAGGGTGAGGTTAGGACCGAGACTGTTATTGGAACGATAGGCGACATCCGCATCCACTTTGAAATTGTGCGTGCGCAGAATAGTATCGCCCAACGAAGGCATGTATCGGTAAAGTTTCCATTGCTTGGTAGCCGCCACACCTAAACCGGACTTATGAAGTTCGCCTTCAAATATATTGTCATAATCGCGCTGTGAGAACATACGCAGAAAAACATTACCCGATTTGGTCAGTTTATAGTCTGCGGATATAAGACTGAGCAACCCATTGGCTTTGTTAACCTCTGGATTGTCGGAGATGGTAGAACCAAACGTGATGCGCAGTTTATCGTCGAACAAAGATTTACTGATGGCGATATTCATGTCATTGGTCTTGCCCGAGGCATGCACAGTTTGTCCGCTACTGATATCAATATCAACTATCTTCCCCATTTTGGAATTCGCCATGGCGGCATTGAGACGGCTGTTGATGATGCTGGACAGGGAATATCCATCCCTTTGCGCAGCCACATTGCTTTCGCCCATATACATTCCGGTAGCCAGCAACACGGCCGCTATTCCTTCGCGAGTTTCCTCATCCATGGTGAAGAGTTCGCGCGTGATGGTCTCGTCATCCGGCGCTTCGAGGAAGAAGCCTATGGCGTTGAGTCCTAACGAATCGAGCATTCCATTTACACGCACACCTGTGTTGAAAATCACACGGCGGGTCTCCTCACCCTCCGATTGCACATCTGATTTCACCTGTTGAGAAGCAGAAACATTCACCATCGTCTGTCCTAAGGGACCATTGAAAGTGACGGTGCTTCCTGAATCCACACTAAATGGCATGATGGGATATAAATCGGGCGAATAACGAACCATACCTTCATCTATGTTGATTTGTCCGCCCAAGTCAAGCTCCCCGCCAGCAGTGTTGTACTGCACGTTGACCGTACCGTACGGTTTGACTTGCGCCAGGTTCTTCTTATCAATCGGATAGGTAAGGTCGGTGGAGGGCAGAATCGTGACATCCACGTTTGCGAGGATGCTATCCAGAGGTCCGGACACCCGTCCGCGAATATCGGTTGCCAAGTCGCCATAGACAGGGAAAGGTCCGCCCTTTTCCAGTTTCGCCGGTGCGAAGCTATCGGCAGCCAAATTTACATCTACCTGCTTTGTATTGAGGTCCAGCCCGCCGTTCAGCGCCAGATAAGAGCCCGTGATGCTATAGATGCGCACATCGTTGAGCTTTACTTTATTATGCTCCATCACTATAGGCGTTTCACCCAGACCAAAAAACAAATCGTATGGTTTGTAGTAGGCATACACATCCAGCGGCCGCACTTCGGCGGAGATGTCCAATTTTGCAGGCAATCCGTCTGCGGTAGCCTTAGCCTGAACGATACCATCCAAGTCGATGTCTTCCATATCCAGGATGTTGTTCACCAGCTCAAGCGGGATATCGTCCAACCGCAAATCGGCCCGGATGGCATTTTCATACTGCTGCGATGGTGTAATCCGGATGTCCGCCGTCCGGTTCCCGAGATCCATTCCATCGTAAAAGAGGCTGTCCAGGGCAAGGTGGCCCGTTCCGTTCAGCTCGCGCCCGTTCCGTTCCAGATTCAGGTTCAGCGCAGCTTCGGTGCAGAGGTCGTCAACACTCATCACGCCATCGGTAATGTTCGTGTTGGCGGTGAGCGAGACACTGGTCTTGCCCTCCGTCATGTTTAGCCGCACCGCCGCTGTCGTAGCGGGCAGGCGCAGTCCTGCACTGTCGTCCGAATGGTCAATATAGGGGATGGAAGCATCCAACGCCAAGTCTGACCGGATGGAATCGGACTTCAACAGCAAAGTCAACGCGTTTATATCCAACCCATTCCGCTCGATGATAGCCTGAATAGGACTCCCTTCCGCCAGTTCTATCTCCGCCTGGATGTCAGGAATAAGACGTCGGAGCGTGTCCAGCTTCGTCAAGTCTTGTAACGAGGTGATGGACTGAATAAACGAAGTGTCCGTAACGACCCCGAGCAGCGGTTGTATCTCATCCACCAACCGGAGCGCATGCATCGGGCTTTGTGCATCGATGGTAAGTCCCTGCGTAACCAGATACAACGAGGTGGCGGTGTCCGTCGTAAAATCAAGGTTCAGAGAGTTGATGTCAAAATCCTCGCCCGCCACGTGAGCCAACACATTTTTCATCTGCGTATGGTAATCTACACTCATCCGCTCGGGCGTGAAAAAGTCTGACACGCGGAACTGATGCTCGGTCTCTGCCTTCAGCCGCAGGTCACGGTCCGTCATCTTCACCGGCAGATGCAGGTTTCCGACCACTGTCTTGTTGGCCAGTTCGGCATTAAGTATCAAACCGGAAACGTTGATTTGATTATAGATACCATCAGTCAGGTTCATGTCCACTTTGCACTTCATCGCGGGAGAATGAGGATCTATACCCTTTCCTTGCGCATGTATTTCGCCTGCCAAAACCACGTAGGAACTATCTTTGAGGAATGGATTCAGGTTCACTTTCTCAACATTCACCAGCATATCATACGCCTCATCATCAATATCATAGAATCCTCTCAAGTTTGCCCTGTTGCCTTGATAATCGGCACTGCCGGACAAGTCCACCCGCATCGTTTCCAGGTTCAGTGTCGTGCCCGCCAGGTCCGCATTCGCCCCAAACTCGTCGGAGCGAACGTATAACCGGTTCGAGTTAATCAGATTGGTGTTCAGATCTACGATTGCATCTCCATGAATCGTGTCAAAAGGCAGTTGCAGTGTCCCGAGCGTAAGCGAAGCATTCCCGATATTCAGGCGACGTGCATCGTAGAGGTTGCCCCCCACATCCGCCAACACATTCGTGTTCAGGGTACCGGCACATATATCCAGTCCCATCGGATTGAGTACGAACCGCACATTGCGCAACTCGCCATCCGGTATGTCGAAAGCCATCGGGGTAGAAGTGGTGTCCTCTTCTTCGTCGGGGGGTGTGTCGCGCAGCTCGATGCCCACAAACGCATCCGCCAACCTCAAGCCGTGGAGCGGGTACTGGCCTTTCGCGATATTGAGTCCCGGACTCTTTACATTCAGATGACTCACGATAGCGTCAATCCCGACAGCAGCTATCATCGTATCCGAATGGAAAGTCGTTTGCTCCAACAACAGCTTGTCCACCACGATAGTACGGGCGGTGAAATCCTCACTCGACTCCCCCTCCCCTACTTTATTCACATTGCCTTGCAGGCGCAAAGCATGCACATAAATCAGCGTATCCTGACCGCGATGACCGACATAGAGGCTGTCTATTTCGATGTGCAGCGGCAGGTCGCCTTCGCCCTTGTAGGCGCGGTAGAGAATCATCGGAGAATGATGGAACGGCGACAGATAGAGTCGTCCCAAATCCACATCATAGTCGGTCCGCTCATTGACCACCTTCACGCATTTCTGAAGGACAGCCGTGCGGGCTTTGGGCGTCACCAGAATAACCGTTACCGTAATCAACAGTAACAGCACTATTCCCAGAATGACACCGAGAACGATGCATGGGATTTTCCAGATCAGACTCTTTTTGCTCACGACTAATTAAATTCTACCTTTTACCTCTTACAATGTAATTTTGTTACTATTTGACCCCATTTTTTTGACAACTATGGCAACTGCTGAATCCCGAGAATGCCTCTTTGGCATCCAGTACACCTGTCACAAACAGGATGGCGATGGCTCCCAAAAAGACCAAGTCAGAGCGCAGCTTCGTGAAAAGCAGCACACTGAACAAGGTCAACACCGTCGCGATGGTGATCCAAGCATGCACGTTAAAACCTAAAAACATATTCGTTACCTTAATTCACTTTCTTGCCGCCCATATACACCTCTGCCGGCTTGTTGTGGCTGAATCCTTCGTGCTCCGCTGTCAGCAGGTCGTTGTCGAACACCAGGAAGTCAGCGTCCTTGCCAGCCTCGATGGAACCCTTGTGAGCCTCAATGCCCAACTGTTTGGCACCGTTGATGGTATAGCCTATGAGCATCTCTTCAATGTTCATTCTCTCGTTCTCAGGCGGGAATACTTTGGCAGCTCTGGTGAATGGGTAGTCTCTGGTATTTTCGGTAATCCAGCGGGTCATTCCCACCTCCATGCCGAGATACGGATTCCAGGTGGTGAAATCCATAAAAACGATATTGTCACTTGACCAAGCCATTGAGGCACCGCTGTCCCAAACCGTTTTGCAGCGGAACATCTTGCAGGCGCGTTCCATGCCTAACCAGGAAGCCGCAATTCTGGGGTCTCCGGAATGCCAATGCGGCGTAAAGTTGGCGAACACACCCAACTTGGCGAAACGATCCAGATCCGCGTCGTCCTGAATTTCCAAATGGGCGCAAGTAACTCTCACATGCAAGTCATCGCCCATCTCTTTTTTGGCCATCTCCACCCCATCCAGTACGGTACGTGACGCACGCTCACCAACGGTGTGAAGGTGAAGATCCAGATTCGCCTCATTGAGATTCTTCAAAAGCTTCGCGATGCCTTCAGCGGAGAAGGCGGTGGATCCCGTCGTATGAACATCCACGTATGGCGTGACCATGGCCGCGGTATGAATCTTCTGGGTACCGTCCATGAAAATCTTCATGGTATGGACCTTTAGGTGCTCCGAGTTATACTCACGCTGTATGCGCTTCAGTTCCCTCAGGCCTTCCTCTGCATCCCGCTCCGCGTTGACCACAAGACAGCCGTCAACATAAACGGGCAGCTTTCCCTGTTTGTCCAGCTCGACCAGACGCTTATAGACCTTCTCATGGAACTTCATATCTCCCGGAAGTCCGGCATCAAATACCGCGGAAACGCCAAATTCGACGCAAAAATCAATCCAACGTTGAAGCGCCGCATCCACCTGCTCATCGGTCAAGTCCATCCCGCCATCAAGAATGATACGAACTTCCGTTGCGCCCTCATACATATTTCCGGTCACATGTCCGTCTTTACGCACGTAATACGCAAGTCCCGGAATAGGATCCGGCGTTTCATCTGTAATGCCGTGCCTCTGAAGAATCTTTGAGTTCACCCAGATGCTGTGTCCTTCCCCTTCCTGAATCTGCAGCTCGGCATCCGGACAAATCGCGTCAAGCTCCTCCTTCACGATATCCTCTCCGTTAAGGAACCTTTTCTCCATCACGAATCTGTAACGCTTTTCACCGGGATTTTCTTTGATATACTTCGCCATGATGTCCAGTGCTTCCTGCTTGCCATTCGGCTCAATCCGCTCTCCCATGGGTGCGTACTCAAAACCCACAGGAATGGTGATATGCACGTGGCTGTCGATGATGCCCGGCATGATGAATTTTCCGCCGAGGTCGGTGACTTCTCCCTCATAATCCAAAAGGCCGGCTTCGTCGCCCACATAGACAAATTTGCCGTCCTTCACCGCAAACGCGGTGGCTTGCGGATTGTTTTTATTCGATGTGAATATTTTTGCGTTTTTAATAATGCGATCTACTTTCATTGTTGATTATTTTTGTTGTGAATTTTTTTATCTCCTTAGTTTACACGTCTCAAAACGATGCGGAAGCCTAAAGTAGCGTCGCGGCCGTTGTGTTCAATCTCGCGACCGTGGTAGGAATATCTGCAAGTGTAGGGTTCGCTGTTGTAGCAGCCGCCGCAGCCTGCAATACGATTGCCTGACACGGGACCGGTATAGTCGGTGCCTTGGTTGGCAGGAATGTCGGCCAGATCGGCATACCAGTCGTTGCAGTATTCCCAGACGTTACCGCTTAGGTCGTAGATGCCGAGCTCATTGGGCTGCTTAGAAGCCACGAAGTGGGAGGCATGATTGGCGTTGCTGGAATACCAGGCCACATCACCTACTGTATTTGAACCAGCGTAGATATATCCATGCGACTTTTGTCCGCCGTTTGCGGCATAGTGCCATTCAGCCTCAGTAGCGAGGGCAAACTGCATCCCAGCGGGCAACTGGTCGGCGCACATCGTGTTCAACTTGTCGAGGAAGCCGCCGCTCTTGGTGATGTCCTCATAGTTAACCATCGTAACGGGATAGAGACCTTCGCTCTCGCTTTGGCCTTGCGGTTTTGAGCCCATGACGGTTTCCCAGATGTAGTTCATCGTTTCGGTTTGGCACATATAGAAATCGGAAAGCGTTCCACTGACGGTTTTCTGTTCGCCGTCGCGCTCGTAAACAAGCTCGTAGTTGCCGCCCTTCACTTCCACCATCGGGAGGTAGTAGCCGACGGTACCGTTGTTTACAGCGATGGAAAGGAGGTTGTCGGGCGGAGTAGGTTCCACGAGTTTTTCTTCGTTAAAGTCATCCACAAGGACGAGTCGCAATCCACGGTTTATATAGGCCTGGTGCATTCCCAACCATGTGTGATAGGCGGTTTCGAGACCCATCTGTTTGGTGCCGTAGCTGCCGCCGCGGTTGACACGGTAGTTGTTTTCGGCGTTGCAGACGTAGTTGAGACCTTGGTTGATGGTAAGTTTGTCGAAATAGACGAAATGATCGCGGGTCCATTCCCATACGTTGCCGGTCATGTCATAGAGACCGAGCTCATTGGGTTTCTTCAGGCCGACGGGGTGAGATGCGCCGTCCGAGTTAACAGCGTACCAAGCCACTTCGTCCATCGTGTTGGATCCGGAATAGGTGTAACCCATCGACTTCTGTCCGCCGCGAGCTGCATACTCCCACTGAGCTTCGGTGGGCAGCGCGAAACGCTTGCCAGCCGGCAGCTGGTCGGCGCACATCTCGTTCAGCTTGTCGAGAAAGCCACCTTCCTTGACGATGTCGTAGTAGTTCACATTGCTGACGGGGTATGCGTCGCCATTGTTCGACTGTCCTGTGGGTCTCCATCCCATAACAGCGTCCCAAAGCTTGTTGGTGACCTCAACAGGACAGATGTAAAAGTCGGAGAGCGTTCCTGTGACAGTCGTCACTTGGTTTTCGTACATATACTCCATCGAATAATCCCCACCTTTCACTTTTTTCATAACAAAGTCAGCGGAATTATTCACCTTGAAAGTGAGCGTCTCTGCTCCCCACCGGTTGTTGTTTGGATTGTCCTTATTGCAGCCGGTGAAAGTCGCGGCGCTTACGATGAGGATAGCGACAAGCGCCCATAACTTCATTCTTTTCATTATTCTTTTGTCTTTATGTGATGTACAATTGATCTTCTTAGCTACACGCACGTGTTAGCAGACTCTCTTGGACGACCCGTTCCCAAGACGCTCTGCCCAGGACATCATCAGGTCCTCCCGCTTTCCGAACAGATCCTTCTGCATGCCGATGGTATCGTCGAAGACCATCGTCTGGCGATCGTCACCCGAGAACTTTTTCCACTCGTATTTGTCGGTGGAGGGATTGCCCGTCCGGGCGAAGTTGGCCCACATCTCCTTTACGACGTGGCGGAACTCGCAATCTTCGGTGCAAACGATCTCTCCGCTCCCCATCGGATCCGGTATGGCATTGTCGAACAGGTATGGAATCTCGGCCGCGTGTACCGCACCAAGATACGGGGTTGTTACCGGCTTCTTGACGAAGTACATGTAGGTGTTGCCGCCGGCAGCTGCGTGTCTGATGGCCATATTGGTGTTACCGGCGCGGAAGTTGATGTCGTTACAGTATTGCTCCAACCTGCTAAACTCGCTTTCGTTCGCGAGCGTGGCCATGAACTCGTCGTACATGGCCTTCTCTTGGTCGTTGAGCAGCGCACGATCCCGCTTCGCAATCCATCTCAGCGTATTCGCGAAGCCTTCTTCGCCGCCCTCGAACGGAACGAAGTACCTGATTTCGTCCAAGTTAGACCCAATCATCAAATCGATCTTAGACCTCTTTTCGTCTCCCCACATCGCATACATGACCGCTCTGTCCTCGGGCAGCGTGACGCCGTCGAGGAGCGGGAAGTTGGCACCTCCGAGAAGGCAGTTCTTGTCGATGGCATATGCTTTCTGATAGGCGTCTACAAGCTGCTCGGTGGTGAGTGCCATGAGCTCATCCATGGTCTGGCAGCCCGTTGCAGTGAGGAAGTTCTGCGTGACGTGGATGCCATGCTCCATCGTGTCGCAGTAGGCGATGTTGGCAC
>Ga0265299_10003077_pt1 | contig 16534 bp, 8 predicted proteins | sample AusTroGonzalo_MG_4_FD_193485 | JGI IMG/M metagenome (GOLD analysis project Ga0265299, IMG submission 193485) | Bovine rumen microbial communities from tropical cattle in Woodstock, Queensland, Australia - Gonzalo_02 | ecosystem: Host-associated > Mammals > Digestive system > Stomach > Rumen ... | reverse complement strand
AGATGCTCAAAGAGCTGTGTCTATTATGCAAAGTCAATTGATAAATAACCCTGATATATATTTATCGGGTGTGAAACCGCAGACAATGGCCATTAATTCTGCTATAAATGGTATTGGATTGCCACACTTTGTCTGGATATTTGATCCATTTATTAATAAATCGGCAGTCAAAAATAACATACGAATGTGGGTGAGTTATAAATTAGAACCACCAGTTTTTGTTAAGTATGCGAAAGGATTAAATCCTAAAAAGGTATTTATTGTTTATGTGCAATTACCTCATACGGTTGAAGAATTTGAGCAGTTAGTTAAGCCTAGATTGAATCATGAGTTAGGGGATTTTGCTGAAATACGAACAGAAGTTTACGATTACGGGAAGAGAGATTTTAAGGATATAGTATTGAAATGTAAAGGATTTTCGCCAGATTTGATTATTGTTAGCGGATTTCAGGCGGAATTAGCGAATATGGTGCGAGAATTTTTAAATCATGGGTTGATGACGGAACGAAACTTTATAGCTACATATGATATGTTGGACGCAGCAGAACTTTTGTCTGTACAAGAATTAGAAAAAGTTCATTTTGTTGCTCCAGAATTTGTTTTGTCGACTGGAAATGTTGTGGTAGAGGAATGGAAAGAGCGGTTCCGTAAACGATTCGGGAAAGCTCCACTTTATACTCATGCCTATGCATATGATATGGCACAGATGTTGTATGATATTGCTATAAAGTGTAAGCCTGTAGATTCGGCGGAATGGTTAAAAGAGATAAAAGCATACAAAGGACAAGGAATTACTGGTAGTTTGAGATTTGATTCTGATATGGATTTATTGACGCCGATTGATGTCGGTAGGTTTGATAAGGGAGTTCCAACCAAATAGGGAGATAGTCATGTCCAAACCTCCATTTTCACCATTGATTTGCGACGCAGATAAGGGATTTGCTGCGTTTGATGGTTTAATATTTAAAACGGATTCCTTGCACGATAATAGGCCAAATCGTGTTTTGCCAATTTTGGAGGAAGAACAGATAGTTACATGTCGAATGTTGAAAAGAGTTGTAGATAGGCTAAAGGTGAAGAAAAATGTTATTAAAGTTTTAGATGTTGGGACAGGTTGTGGCGTGTTTTCAATCTTTTCTGCACATCTTGGATGTGAAGTAACTGCTATAGACATTAATGACAGAGCGATATCGTTCGCTGTAGAAAATGCAAAAATTAATGGGATTTCAAATATTCGGTTCTTAAAAGTGCGGTTTGAGGATTTCTGTAATAAGAATCCTATAACTGATTCAGGGAAATATGATATTGTTATTTTATCGCCACCATACAATCCTACAGCGAATAATGTTAAAGGAATCCCGTTACATGCGTTTGCAGGTGATCTTGGACAGGATTGCTTTCTTTCTCAAATCAGATGCGTTCCAAGCATTCTTTCGCATGATGGAATCTGCATAGGAAATATGATGACATTGTCCACACATGCAGCAAAGTTAAATGATTCTTCTTCTATTTCGTTAGTACGAGATTGTTCAGATGCGTTTTGTTCACAATTTGTTAGTATTGATATTTTCCCAATAATAGAATCGACATGCCCTATTTCTGAATTCACCTCATATCAATATGATAGTTCTTCATATCAGTATGATAGAAGAATTGGTGACTTTTTCTCTGAAGTTATTTTAAAAAGTGGATATACAGATTTTGCACTTGTTTATTTTGAGGCTAGTCTTGTGAATGAGTGCCAGCAATATGCTATCCATGATTGTGTTCTCAAGATTCTTAGCGGTTATTCGTGGAACAGTATTGATGATTCGTTTAATTGGGAACAGCGAAAATATTTGCATAGAGTTATTACTGACCATAGAGCTGATTGTAATACTATACTAAGTAGTAAGACCCAAGATTATTTGTTTCGCACAAAAGTCTCAAATGATAAGAATGATGATTTAGATGCACGAAGGCGGGATTCTAGGTTTAAAGCCAGTATATTCAAGATGATGGAATCCTTTTTCTCGCATATGAGATGGGGATATGTTAATAATGGACATTATCAATTAGATGACAAATCACCATTTGAGTTCATTGGAATAAATCTTGCACCTTATGATGCCGAGGATGACGGGCCGGCACGCGAAAATCGCATACAGTTTTGGAGTTCTACTCAGCGTATTGAGTCGGATTTAGTAGATGTATGGAGGCAAGTAACCGCTACCTTACAGAAAAATGGAGTAGGCGTCTATAATAACCATTTCTTTCGATATAGTAAATCTTGGAATATAAGTGGAACGCAAGGTTTATATTCGGTATGTGATGGTAGTAGTATTCCCGTGAATTTGACAAAAGACGCATGGTCTGAATTTGAGATTTTCTATAATTCAATAAGGGATAAAGTGAGGAGAATTGAGCCAGTTTCTAGCGTTAAGTTCTCAATGCCGGGTTATTATTCTGAACTTCTGCGAGATATTGTAGTCCATAACGATGACGAAAACAATGAGAAACAGGAAAAAGCAGTTGACGGAGAGAAGTATCTATTTGCCTTGCACTGGAATATGCATTTTTTACTGAGAACTTTGTGCCAGAAATTCTCAACGAATAAAACGGATTGCTTTCTAGCTAGTTTCCCTGTTGGATTTGTCATTGATGCTAGTGAACCAAAAGATACTGGTGGATATGGTGCTATATGGGTTTATGCCAAGAAATCAAATCAAGCATCATATTCTAGAGCAGAAGATGCTATGATTGAATTATGTAAGGCGGCATTATACTTAGCGGATGAGGTTTTTGATAGTCGGCTAGAGAAAGATGTGTTGCGGAATATTAATAAGCTCAAAGAGGCTTATACGCGTTCAGCTATAAGTTCTATAATGTCTCGTAATGGTTCTCATAACATTGGAAGTCATGTGCTATCTGCTCTTTCACATAATGTTAGTACGATGCCAGATGATCGCATTTTATATCAGTATATACAGCAGCGAATGGATTACATTGCAACTGTGACCACAGATTTCCCCGCATGGTCTCAGCCTACTATGTTGATTAGCGGGTTGATGAAAGAGTTCCTCTCGCAACGGCATCTTTTAGAGCACATTGCCGAAAGTGAGGGGCTTTCCGCATGGGAGTTTCAGAATGTAAATCTTTTAAAGAGCGTCTCTTGTACCCAGAAGAGAAAGATAAAGATACATATTCTGAGGAAAGTGGAGGGTAGGGGAGCTGAAGAGGTCTTAGAGTATGACGATAACGGAGCCACTGTTCATTTGGACTGGGACGTCCCTTTGGCGATTCCTGGGGGGGTCGTTGGTAACCATGCTTTCTATACTATCTTGGAAAATGTAATTCGGAATTCGGCTAAACATGGATGGTCAACGAGATCAGATCAAAAGTGCTTGGCGCAAAACCTTGAGATATTTCTTGAGTATTTTGACACGGGGGAATGTGTAGAGTTTAAAATTTCGGACAATATGTCTAGCATTGGAGATGGGCGTAAGAAATGTTTGAATTATAAGGACGGTAAGTTTTTTGATGATAACGGAAATGTTGTAGATCAAAACACACAAGATCTGCCACTCCATTGGAAGTTACAATTAAAATTGGCAAAAGAATTTGTCTCCGAGGGACGGTTGCGTAAGGAAGATTGGGGGCTTGCAGAGATGAAGATTTCAGCCGGATATTTGATGAGTAGAAACATTCGGGATATTGGAGGGTTGGAAGATGCTTCAAATGACTATGATAATAAGGAGCATTCTATAGTGCGACCATGTGTGGTAGAGGATGCGTTGGGAGCACATCTTGGATATCAGTTTAAAATTAGGAAGCCGAGAGTCGTTGTTTTTGTGCTTGATGAAAACAATAGAACGCAAAAACAACTGTTGGACCTTACGGAAAACAATGGCATTAGAGACCGACTGCGCGAAATGGGATTTGTTTTCCGCACACTCGCCGACATTCAGGATGATTGTGCCCGTGATAAGTTCGGGGCAAATTATGTTGTGTTGCCGTATCTTAGAGAAAAACATAAGAAAGAAATGTTGCCTTTTAGGGTCCTGGTATGGACTCACGATAATGTAAAATCAAACATTGAATATCGCAAAGACCTGATTGGGGCTATATCTTTAAGCGATGTTACGAAATTGGTCAGAAATTTTAGCGGCATAGATATAGACAAACTAAAAGATGAGTTGTATCGGTGTGTTGCTGATGCGTGGTTGGCGCATTTAAGGAAAGATGTTGCTAATAGAAGGATTGAACTCTTTGTTAATACACGAGGCGACGACTCCAATGGTGGGCGAGGCCTGATTACGGATAGTGATATCCTTAAGTTTATTTTTCAGAATTGTTTTAGAACGGCAATTGAGACGTTTATTAATGGCTATGAACGCATGGGGCAATTAGTCCCTGAAATAAAATTTGTATTGACAGCTTTGCATGCTATGCCAATTATAAATGACGAGCATCTATCAGATGAAACAGGCGGTAAATTAATTGATTTCAAGGTGTTTAGCGCGTTCTCTGTTGAAACGATGATAGCATGGCAACTAATTGCAATGCTTGACAAGTTGACTTTTGGTAATGCAGAATATGGCGAGCGCTTTAGAAAATCCTGTGAAAAGTTTTATCACGAAACCGACCAGGTCTTGAATCGCGAATTTAAAGATGTTTTAGACTATTTGCGTTTCACTTACTGTGTTGCTCATAAGATGGAGTATATGAGAAGTAAGTATGAATCCGAAACCGATGAAACAATCGGGCAACGTATCTATGAGTATAAGTACGCAGGTATGCATCCAAGCCAGATGGGGGATTTTGTTAATCATTTGGCGGATGTGTTTCGGCAAACTGATGTGTTTTTGCGAAAATATGAAGAACGGATTGTGACATTGCCCAGTGGTTTTTCTAAGGAATTAAGTGGGGATGTCAAGGCTCTGGAGGTCTCAAAATTTAATTGGCCGAATTTTGTCACATATCGTCTGAATGAAACCCTTCAAGAGGTGGCTGCTGATAGTGATAGGGTGATTTATTACAGACATTACAAACCGAGTAGGGATGATTTGGGCGGAGCCCTCTATCGGGAGCCCTTAAGTGGAACTCAATCGTATCTAAACGCGCTCATACGTTTAGTAGAAGGCGTCCAGTCTCATCAAAGTGATGTATTGATAACTAAGTTGATTGAGAACGCCGTCTTGAAGGTATGTGTGGCCGATGAACGTGTGGCGAAATTTTTAAGGGATCATGATACGGTACGGAATACGTATGCGGTTGAAAATATACATGTTGTTGACGAGAAATATGTAGAGTATCGTTTGCATAATAAAGAGCAAGCCCCAAGTGATTCTGAATTTAGTGAGGGGGGAGGGGATGATGGGTTGTGTAGACCTAGAAATATGTCATTACTATTGGATATAATACAGTTTGTTGTCGGACTTTCCGAAGAGTCTCGTAAAATTGACGAAAAGGATGAGTATGCTTGTGACGCATGGATTAAGAAGCAGGTTTGTTCATGGACCTCTTTACATCCTAATATCGAAGACTTTAGGATTTCAATATCTAAATTGTTTGATATCCTTATCGTCCATCAGGGGTTAATTGATAAATGGCTTGGAGATTCCGCTCATTCCAAGTATTGCGTGGCTGTATTCCTAGAGATACTCAAGGAATATATTAAGTATGTAGTCATCACCACGGGACGTGGAACACCTGCCAATATTCCCGTCACAGCGCGGGTGTTGCCATTTTCAACTATAGAAAGTACTTTGTTTAAGATGTATCCCGAGAAACTTGTTCTCGTTGATACGGTTATGAATATCCTGCCAGTAGGCAAATAGATCAAAGGAGGTGTTTTATGAAACGAGTTGTAGTGTTCTTGCATGAGGATACAGCTGTTGAGAGAGGAATGTTTGATAGCTGTAATGAGTATTTTACTACGGTTGAGAAGAAGCCTTTTCGATATTTTTTATCACCTTCTCATGATATTGTCTTTTCATATGCCTGGGTTAAAGAAGGCGACAAAAATACATTACGCAATGTAATATCAGCGGCAGAATCGAAGAAGACGAGTACGAGTATTAGTGATGCTTGGATGCCTGTTAAGGGCGTTATTAATGACTTGATAACAACATTGAGACAGCTCGGAACCCTGTGTGGGGACGAGCAGTTGCGCGTAATTATCTTTATTCATTGGCATGATACCTCTGGTTTCCAGAATTTGCGCAGCATTTCAGACACATTTAATACTTTTTTGCAGAGCCAGAATGGTAGTGTAGAGTGGTTGTCTCGTCCGGTTAGTTCTGAAATGCATACCCAATTCAATGATTTTATTTTTGATGTTAAAAAACCTATAATTCCTGTCGCGGATTTTGATAAATGGTTTGAGATGTATGAAGAATGGTGGAAGGGGAATGGTGTTTTACCCAAGGGTTATAAGTTTGTTGATCACAAGACGCTAGGGGGTAAAAGGGGGGGGGTATGTCCTAAGGGCGGGGCTCAAAGCGGGCGAAGTCAGGAGGGGAATGCTGATGATCAAAATAATTCAGTAGATGAAATAAAGAGCATGTTTGAGAAAACGGCTGAGTGTAAAACAGGTGCTTCTTGGATTGGTATTTGCTTGTTGGTTATTGCTACAATTCTTGTCGTTGCGTTATGCTTAAGTTTCTCGTTCGGACTGCTTCCTTTAAGGACGGTGCCTTTATTGATAACGGATAGATTGCTTTTGATGTTTAGCATAAACTGTTTAGGGGTTGCCATCATTATGGTTTTTTCTGCGCTGATATCTTCACTTCATAATCGAATTCGTCGTAAGGAGATCCTCTATGGGGGTGAACTTAATGTTCTGATGAAGAATATAGCAAGAATGCCTGATAGTCAAGCGAAGTATAAGGCTGTGAATAGGGTTATGGAAAAAGTTGAGAAAATAACATTTGGTTCGATGGTTAGGGATTGATTCTATGCTTGTGGTCTTTATCATAACTTCATCGAAAAATTTCGTGAGAGAGAAGTCTGCATGGATTGAGGCACTGTGCAAAGAAATATCCTTTTATGTAGAACCCGTTCCTGTTGCGTCAAGTGCTCTTGAATTTCAAGAACGGGTAATTGATTTCCGAAGTGCTCAAGAACATATTGAGCGGATTTTATCTAAATATGATTTAGTGCACGACCGTTTTATTGCGATTATTGATTTTCAGTCACAGAGAAATGTATATCGTGCTACTGAAATCCATGCCCTGTCATCTGTCGAGGGAGCATTAATACTTTCTTTCCCCGAGATTCAATGGATCCCATTTTATTCTGACGAAAGTATCTATATTGCGAATAACTCACGCCCTTTATCGCTTGAATTAGCGATTCACTTATGTGTGGGGGGGTATTCGCCCCTTTTTGATGGAGATGGATTACGTAGTTGCCTTATGATTCGGGCGCATGGTAGGGAGTATGCGAGGTCTGATGTGGCAATTGCATTGGACGAGGAAACGGGTTTTGCCACAATAAATGCCTATACGGCTTACAGATTTGGCTATAGAGCCTATACAGTTTCATCCTGTAGAGTTGCGAAAGAATTGTTGCGTGATCAGAAGAGGAATATGTTGCCAAGTGCACATGGGCTATTGGACGATTCCTATGCAAAGGACGATGATGAATTCTTGTTAAGAATGTCCAACCCTACGCTTGTGGTTTTTGAAGATGTTTGTCTTGAATTCCCTGATGCAATGAAATCAGGATTTGAGCAAATCGAATTTGGTGATCGGCGAGATTCGAGGGAGGGGTATCCCCTTCTGAAGGATGCTGATTTACGTGTGATTTCGACGGCTTCGCGGAGGGATGAAAAATTTGTAAACAAATCGCAGTCTCCTGTTAGTGCAGAACGATATATGAGTCGCATGAGTAATGATCATGGAGGGGCTTATAAGTGGTTAAGAGATAAGTGTTTTTTGCGTGAGCATTCAAAGAGTTGGTTAGAACGTTGGTGGTTTGATATAGGTGGCGATTGGATTGGGAGTTGGGGCGTTAGTATTCTTGACTTCTTGGTATTGTGGGGTGCTTTAGTTTCTGCTTTTTTCTATAAGAGCATTCTTGTTTTTCCCGTTGCGCTGGCGTTGTTTATTCTTCGTGGTTTGCTTCGTCATTGGATTCAGCATGTAGTTGAAAATGGGACAAGTGGATTTCATCCATTTGGAGCTATTCAAAGATATTTTATCAAGCGAGCGCAATGGCGATTTCTTCCTAAGCGTTTTCGTGCGCATTACCCAATGAATGCAATTCATAATCATGAAAATACGTATTGGGAAATAGCTCGGAAGCCGTTAGCCGGTATCTTTGGGCTGCGTAATAAATGTAATCTTCCCAATGGTCGAGGTTATTTGGGGATTGATAATTCGGAACGTGTGAAAGCGCTCTATCGTAATGCACGACAAAACTGCGAGTTTTCGTATGAGAAAGGTGGTGATGAGCATAGTGGCCATGCCGCGCCAGGAATGGCGATGGAAATTGCGGTACGATTGTTGCGCAGGGCAAAGAAAATGGTCGAATCCGTCAATGATGTTGAGGGTGCTGTTCATGGAGCTGTATTGGCGACGGTTGCTTGTGAGCTTCTCGACTATAAAACGCCTGCGCTTTCAATTGAGGCATTGACATGGAAACACCATTTTGAACTTCTTGCTGAATGTGAGTTTGTTGGAGTACAAGCACATTTAGATGTGTCTGATCGTTATATTGACATTCATAACGCCATGCGGCGGATTTGTGGGTCAGAGGACGGGGTCGTTCGTGAAATGGTCTATACGTCTGGCATGGCCAGCATCATGGATCGTTTCTCTGCACTTTTGACTGAGAAGGGAAAACGTGATGAGGCAATATATTTCATTAGGAAGTCGCGAATGCTTCATCGGCGAATGCTTTCGCCTGTTCCCCGAAATTTGCTAGCTTATCCAGAGTGGGCCATGCGATCATTTGGAAACTTTGCAATAAGTTTTTCTGTCTTTGCACTCATATTCTGTAGCTATTGGATGCTTCTTGAGCCTAATAATAATATATTACATGCTTTGACTAAGACATATGAAATCCTTGTTTCCACTCAGCCTGACATGACCCCCCCAAAAGATGTCTCGAGGGACACATATATCGCCGTTGTTCAATTTATGCGTCAGATAGCTTTATTACATGTAGCATTTCTTGCGGCAAACTTCTGGGACTTTATGCATCGAAAGTGATTTGAGGGAGATGTATTATTCTGAATCTAGGTTTGTAATGCGGCGCATCTGCGCGTCCGGCAGCGGCAAGGTGCGGGCGGAGGTGTTCAACAGCGGCGCGGCGGAGCTGATGGATGCGCTCGTGCGGCTTCTCACGGAGAACGGCAAGCTGGACGAAGCGGCGTTTTTCGTGCGGAAGTCGCGGATGCTGCATCGTCGGCTGCTCCGTCCGATTGCCAAGGCGTTTTTTGCGTATCCGGAATGGGTGTTGCGCACGCCCCTCAACTTCTACTTCAGCATCTGCGGATTCTTCCTGTTGTTCTGGATCTACTGGTATCTGCAATATCCGGACAAGGGCGTTTGGTGGGCGTTCGGACAGAGCATGACGGTCGTCATCTCGCGGAACAACGTGGAAACCCTCACTCCCGAACAGGAGATCGTCGTCACCCTCGCCAAGCAGGTCGGCATCCTCCACCTCGCCTTCCTCGCTGGCAGCTTCATGACCTTCATGCAGAGGAAATAGATGAAAGACAATTCATCAGCTATGGATGAGTTTAAGACATGGGTAGAGCCATTGATGAGAGAACATCTCATCAACGACATTCTGCCGTTTTGGACGCAACCATCTATGTTGGGGAATCCCATTGGATTGTTCCCAACGTATGCCTCGCAATCGGGAGTGCCCGATTATTCCTTGCCAATCTATGTGCGAATGCATGGGCGGCAGACTTATGGCTATCTCGCGGCATACTTGATGCTTCAAAAGGAGGAGTCGCTGTCGTATGGCTTGGCAGGTTTGAAAAGATTGGAAACCTACGAAAATCCCCTTGGCGGGTATTTCTCGACGTTCACTTTTGACGGGAAACCAAGAGACACACCGATCTCTATACAAGACCAATGTTATTCCGCGTTCCCGTATGTCATGGCGTATCGTGTGACTGGCGATAAGGAATATCTCGACAAGATATGGTCATTCATTTCTTTTATTGATGCTGGCCCATATCTGAAAGGCGAGAATGTTTACATGGATTCGCTGACACCAGATTTGAAGAATGAGGTTTACTTTGAATCCAAGACAATGAACATCGTGTCCGCATTGGATTTTCTCAATGCCATTCTAATCCCTGCGTTGCGCGTGACGCCGTCTGACGAACTGACGATTGAGCGGAAAAATCTCCTTGTGAAGTGGGTAAAGCTCTTGGTCGATGAGTTTTATGGAAATGGAATATTCTGGAACGAGAAGGAAAATCGTTCGGATTGGCAGGCGAAGCACACGGATTTAGGGCATACATCCAAGGCATACGGAATCCTCTGCAAGGCTAATGATTTGTTTTGCTCTTGGGGAATGCCGACAATGTATGAGAATGTAATGGCCGGTTATCCAGAGATAGTTAATGCCGCTGCACGTCCCGGAATCGGTTGGCTTACTGATTATGACCATTCGCCCACGACATTCCAGAAGTTGAATCTTCAATGGTGGCGACATGTTTTGATTGACCAAACCGTCTATCTCTATACGCATGATTACCCGGAGTTGATTTCTCTGCTGAAACAGGGTGTTGAGGCATGGTTCTCTTGTGATTATGTTGATCGCACACGTGTATGTCGAGGTGTCCGCGAGGGGCTTTCGCCGGATGGGCATACGTTGTCGAATGATGACAACATCGCGTGCAAAGCCAACTGTTGGAAGAATGCGTATCACGAAGTGGAACATGTGTTGACGCTGACAGGAATGGAGGATTCCCATGAAATCTAAATTGTCCTTTCTTGAACGTTTGGCGCTTTGGTCGGGGTTGCTTCAAGGACTTGGAGTAATCACGGGATGGTTTACCGGATATAGATGTATTATATCTAGTATCATAGCGTTGTGCGCAGCACTGTGGCTGGTCATCCGAATGTTAACCCGCAAGTGTATACTGCTATCGCGGAACGAAATAGCTCGTGGGATTATTGCTGAGATTGATGATGTGCGATCTGCGTATTTGGTGTCGAAATATAAAGGCGAATGGCCATCAAAATATTCGAAATTGTTAAAAAATTTGGCGCCTATTACAGGTTCATTCTTGAATAAAATAATAATGCCTAATGTTGCAAAAGCTGTTGCATGTGGCGTCGTGTGGGTGCATGAGGATGGAAATGGGAAAAACGATGATTGCCTTAGGACCGCACTTGAGGGAACTCTATGCATGTTTTCAGGGAGAAAGGCATTGCAGGCCGTTAGGAGCTGGCGAGTTTCAGGTCGAGTTAGGACTGCGCCAGCACGAGGAATTGATGCATATGTTGATCCGTTGTTCCGTGATCAGATAGCCAAACGGATGGTGGAACGATTTCGTGTATGGCTCTGTTCTGCTCATAAGGAAAATACGGTCATATCAGTTCTCCTAATAGGAGCGAATGACCAGAAACTCTCAAAATTAGTTCTAGAGGGAATGCGGGACTTAAAAGAATGTAGAGGATTGAATCTGTACATACGTGGTACGGCAAATGACAACGAGATGTTCATTAGGGATTTCTTTGGTAAAGACGATAACTCAGCCAACCACGATAAGGTTCGGGTGCAATTAAGTGAAATCGGTCAGTATGATGTAGCCATTGTTACACATTATTACCAACATCATGATTTCAACCATTATAACACATTGAGAATGCCTGTTGTTGATGGCGGATTATTGCTTTGGCTTTCAGCAATTTCACGAGCTGCGAAATTTGACGAATATGTGTGCGAAGGATGTATGCCTAAGCGAGCAATTGTTTATGAACAGGGAGGGCGTGAGTATATCCCTTTCGCATCGATGAAACAGTTGGGGCGTAAAATATACATCCGTTATGAGCCCTTTGAAGAATTCGCCAAGAACCCTAATCATGAACCTATTTTAGCAATGGGGTTCCCCAAAAAGTTCATCGTTGAAACGAAAATCTTTGAGGAGGATCGTGCTGGTGTTGTGATGGACTATCTTAAATGGGAACAGGTGAATGGGTTGGCAGACTTGCTGCAAAAATCGGACTTGTATCGTAATTCGCCAAAGCAGCAGGAAAGGCCAGAAATACTTGGAGTGAAGATTCTGCACACGAAACAAGAAAACAGTGGTCGACATGAATACTCGGTGCTCGCAATTAAATACTGTGCGGCGGGGCGAGAGCGTATACTTCATGTTATAGTAACGACAGGGCCGGAGGCGAATGAATGGAATGGGCGGGGAATTAGGCAACAATCATGCCTAGTTACACTAAACCCTGCTCTTTACTTTGACTGTCGAGGAAGTGTTTGTGGCGGTTGGGAACAGGTGTCTGGCTTGCTAAAAGAGGTTATTGAGGAAATGTACAAGGGGGATCGGGACAAGATAGATAGATACCTCAAGGCAATAAATGTTGAGACGATTAAGGTTTATGATGATGATATTGCAATCTGTGAACTCAAGACAGATATTAGAGACCCAGATCTCAATCACATCTTAATGTTTTTTGCTAACTGTAGAGATAACCGAGGTGCCTCGCGTTGTTATTATTCGTATTTGCCTAAGCGACGTTATCTGACACCTGTAGAATATGGCGCAGAATATGAATTCATGGAAGATTTTAAGCGGACTGTTGATTCGCTTGATGCGACTGAAAAGGATAGGTTTCTCCCAGTACTATCTCATTCCGTGACGTGGCTCCGTAGTTTTGCAAACATAAGAGATTTCCTTTCTAGTGAAGGATTCATGGTAGAAGACGGTATGAATGGATTGCCTAATGGATGTTTCTTTCACAAGTGTCTTGGCGATGTCAACTATGAGGAGTTGGATAGGATTGCCAGTAAGGAAGGATTTGTACTGAATGATGAGTTGCGTAAACAGTTGGGGAAGAAAGATGATGAAATTAAGAAACATAGTGTGGAAAAAGATGAGGCATTTAATAAGTTGCCAATGGCTATGAGGCTCATGCTAATCCCTAGTATGAATGTCCACGATGTCCTGGTTTCGGCAATTAAGGTCGGTAGATTACAGCAAAATAAGCTAAAACCACTTGTAACAGGGACGCGATTATGGCTTGTATCGAAGTTAAGGAGAGTAGTCCTTAGAATTTTTTTTGCACTTAAGAATGTGCGGAATACTGCAAACAGGCATGATGACGTGGTATAACAAGGTCAGAAGATTTGTCTATAGGAAAATGCTCTCAAGTGCGGAGGTGCATCTGACGGTGTTGACTGTGCGGTTTGAAACTAAATAGAGAAAAAGAATGGACACGAATGGAAATACGATGAAAGAACAATCAAATGATGGGTGGCGTAAGCCACGAAGTATCTACCTGAGTTTCTTTGGTAGTGGAGTGTTGACGGTTGGTGTAATCGCCATCGTGTGTTTGGCGGTCGTATTGGTCTGTCACTTGTTTGAGACGCCTCCCCCAGAAGCGAATGCGTTGCGATACGCCTACGCCCATACCGGAATCATTGTGGCGATCGCCAGCATGGTTTTCGGCTTTACTGCCATACATGTGACATTGAAGCTCAATGAATCCGTCAAGATTCAGGAATTCCATCAGCGGTATTCGGGCGAACTTGCGTTGAAGGCGATAAGAGCGGTGGCGGATGTCGGGCGGATGTGGGACCGAAAGGGAGTGGTAGGATTCGAGCGTCCAGATTTCGAGCCTCGCTCTCCTGCGAACAATCCGAAGGGGCGCATTGTTGTGAAGAACATTGCGGCCTTGCAGGTGGACGGCGCGCGTCGTCGTCCATGGTCTGAATCGCAGGACAAGGCCAGACGTGCGTTGGGAGCTTTTTACCGATCAGCCTATCGCCTCTATGCTGATCGAAGCATAGGCAAGGAGGCGCTTCTTGATATTTGCGCGACCGATGCAATTGTGTTGTTGTTCAATGTGATTGAGCCGATGGAGGCAATGATCAACGACGATTACAACTGGCATGAATTCCATGGATTGATGTTGGCCTTGAAAGACGTATATCCAAACTTACTTGCCCGCACGCAATCACATCACGACAGACCCGTTTATTGGGATGAGCCATCGCGGTCTTGGGTAGAACAGGAATCCGCGAAAGGGTGCCAGAACAATATAGGTAGCGGGATCGAACATTGTGACTAACGGCCAGAATGGTAGACTATGGATGAATAACGCAAATGACATAGCTTCCTGGTCGCCGACAGGCGTTGTTGAGGCGCTGGTGGTGGATGATCATGCCGTCGCGAGAGCACGGTCGCTGAACGCAGAACCGAAGTACGGCGGAGCATTTCATTTTGATGCGATTGAGTTGAAGGCGGGGGCGGGCTTGGTGCGCGAAGCCTGCTTGGCGTTCAAGGCAGTACATGCGGCACGGAAGAACTATGGGTTTGCGCTTTTGGGACTTCGGTTCGGCGAAACGGAGGGAATGGATCTTTCAGGCTACCAACTGCTGCCAATCTTAAAGCGATTCTTTCCTCGTTTGCCTGTGATTGTGTGTTCGTTCCATGATGATATGGGTAAACTGGCTCGAGCGTTCCGTAACGGGGCGAAGTGGTTCTTGCGCAAGAATGAATTGCCAGACCTGCCGAGAATCCTACATTCGCTTTTAACTCGTCGAGAATGGGAGCCTGAATGGCGCACTATTCAGGAATGCGACCTTGTGGCTTTTGACTTTGAACAAGTGCGTGGTACGAAAGCCTTTACAACTCGTTTCGACGCAGCGCGGCAGTACCTTACTTACAAATGCCTAGAAAAGTATCCGGGGCGTACCATCCGTATAACGCCAATGAGCGGGGGGCTCAGCTCGGCTGTCACATTCAAGGCTGTGAAGGTTACGGGGCAGAAGTCTGAAATTCTTCAGATGCCGCTTGTCGTGAAGATCGACACGCTTGCAAATACACGGATGGAGTATGAGCGCTATTTCCGTTTCATCCGTCCGTATATCCCTAACGATTCCGGGCGGGTGGAGAATCCAGAACGTGTAATAGATCGGCATCATTCCGCTATTGTTTATACATTTGCAGGCACGAATGTCGGTGCTGGGCGACTACTGGACATGAAGTCCATCCTCATGTCGGAATTGAAGGGTGAATGCAATTTTAGGAATGTGCGTAAGCATTTTGACGAACTCTTCAGTATCATTATGCCGCGACTTCATCGTGTATCTCCCGATGTTGAACTTGGCGAACTGTCTGATTTGACAAGTTTCCCGAACCCTGAATTAGGCGAGGCCGAGCGAATCGGATTCCTTGGCAACTGGATTAGTCGTATCTCGGTGAGGCGGAAAATTGATAACGTTGTATTTGAGAAGCAGTCGGACTCATCATCGAAGAAGGATCTTATTGGATTTGAGTATTTCACATCATACGACAACGGGGAACAGTGTGCGATAGAAGCGTATGATGACGAGAAAATGACGGTCGTACTGACGGGGCCAAATGTCGATGAAGTTGTGCGTACTAGAACACAGGGGTTGCGCACAGGTGCGATGCTCTGGATAGACAATAATCGGTTCCACTATTATGGGGTTGATGCTAAAGGACGGCGAATGTGTCTATTCCATGTCGGCTGTGACGAAGTCTTGCCACCACTTATGGAGAAGCCAATTCCAGACTATGACAAACTGCCTGAGTTGGTTGAGCGCATTCAGGTGCTTGTTGCCGCAGATGTTGGTGGAGATAGGTTCAGGTGCCCCGTCGGAATTGTTCATGGCGATCTAAACTATGCCAATGTAATGATCGAGAAACGCATCTCGCCGGTGCGAAGTCGCACCATTTCAGATGTATGGCTTATCGACTTTGCGCGCACGAGGCGTGATTTGATCATGCATGATTTCGCAGTCATGTTTGCGGCGACCGTTGGGCTGTTGGATATAGACCTCTCCAATATCGTTGTGCGGGCAGTGTTTGCCAAGGGAGAACGATTGCCGCCAGCGCTGGCGACTGACCGACGCTTTGTGTTCATCTATGCGATTCTACGACGGATTCGGCGAGCGGCACTTGCCACCGGTGTTTCGCAAGACATGTTTGCGCTTGGCGTTGCCCTCTCGCTGATGATGACATTCCGCATGGCGTTTCGATACAAGCGCTTCTATGCGGCGGCGAACGGCATGCTCAAGGCAGCAAAGGAGATTGTGGAGAGGTTGGCATGAAGAAAAAACAAAAAGCACACAGCGAACCGGCGCTTCGTTTTCGGGAGATTGTCGAAAGCATCCCCGACGAAGTGGTAGCATTCTTCCAGAAGTTTGAGTCCTCTCGCGACCGCTTGACGCTCACGCAGGAGGCGGACGTTTTGAATGCGGTTGCGCATGAAGAATATCTTGCCTGTGGAGGTACAGGCGAGAAGTCCGGCAGACGCCCCACCGCGTTGATGCGGTGGTACGAAGTCTTCCGCGACATCTACATCCTGGGCCGGGCGAGGAG